>ERZ840371.3901-NODE-3901-length-11669-cov-8.447133_pt1 | contig 11669 bp, 7 predicted proteins | sample MGYA00519937_ERZ840371 | MGnify/ENA primary metagenome ERZ840371 (study PRJEB31850, sample SAMEA3708873) | human gut metagenome | biome: human gut; feature: human-associated habitat; material: faeces | place: China | collected 2014 ... | reverse complement strand
ACAAGATCGCTGAGCCGTACATCCGTTCTCGCGCGACCCGCCATCTGGAAAAGGGCCGTGTCGTTATCTTCGGCTGCGGCACCGGCTGCCCGTTCTTCTCGACCGACACCGCAGCGGTTCTGCGTGCGGCGGAGATCGGCGCGGACGTTATCCTGCTGGCAAAGAACGTAGACGGCGTGTACGATTCCGATCCGGCTGTCAACCCGGATGCCAAGAAGTACGACCACCTGAGCTACATGGACGTGCTCAATCAGGGTCTCGGCGTTATGGATTCCACGGCAACCTCGCTGTCCATGGATAACCATATCCCGATTCTGGTATTCGCGCTTTCCGACCCCGAAAATATTCACCGCGCTGTTAACGGCGAAAAGATCGGCACGATCGTTGAGGAGGTAAAATAATGAAGGAACAGATCAAGTCCCACGAGGCAAAAATGCAGAAAACGCTGGACGTGCTCTCCAAGGAGCTGGCAGCAGTCCGCGCAGGCCGTGCAAACCCGGCGGTTCTCGATAAGATCACCGTTGAGTATTACGGTGCACCGACCCCGCTGAATCAGGTTGCGGCAATTTCTACTCCCGACCCGCGCACGCTGGCCATCCAGCCGTGGGACGGCTCGGTGCTCAAGGCCATCGAGAAGGCGATCCAGGTCTCCGACCTCGGCATCAACCCGCAGAACGACGGCAAGCAGATTCGTCTGAACTTCCCGCCGCTGACCGAGGAGCGCCGCAAGGAGCTCATCAAGGGCGTTTCCAAGACCGGTGAGGAGGCCAAGGTTGCACTCCGCAACATCCGCCGTGATGCACTGGACAAGTTCAAGGCAGCGCAGAAGAAGAGCGAGATCACCGAGGACGAGCTGCACGACGGCGAGGACAAGATGCAGAAGCTGACCGATAAGTACGTCAAGGAAATCGACGCTATGGTTTCCAAGAAGTCTAAGGAACTTGCTGAAGTTTAATCTAGGGGGAAGTCCGCTGCCTGCAGCGGCATGAAATCGGATTTTCGCAGAAAATCCGTAAAAAGCGGGAGCATGTATCTCGCTTTTTACACAAGGGAGCATAGCTGTGTGCCGCAAAGCGGCGCGCAGATGTGCTCGCAGGACGTATCCGAGCGTATGCTCGGTACGTTTCGATCGACCGAAAACGTGTTTTCGGTCGAGGAGCGAAGCAACATTGGGGGCGGCGGATTCGTCGCCCTTTTGCATGAAATTGGCAGGAAAACCTGCCGCAAGAGGGACAAACAGGGAGGAAGCAGGTTGGGTCTGTTCACACGAAAAAAGAAGGAAAACGCGCCCGAAAACCGTCCGGTGCCGCGTCATATTGCGGTCATCATGGACGGCAATGGCCGCTGGGCCAAGAGCCGCGGCCTGCCCCGCACCGCCGGCCACAAAAAGGGCGCACAGGTCTTTCAGGACATTGCGAACTACTGCGATGAGCTGGGTGTGGAGTCGGTGTATTTCTACGCATTCTCGACCGAAAACTGGAAGCGTCCCGCCGAAGAAGTGGGTGCTATCATGCGGCTGTTCGGCGAGTACCTCATCAAGGGCTTCGACTACAAGAACCGGAACATCCGCATCTGCTTCATGGGCGACAGCACTGCGCTGGACCCCAAGCTGCAAAAGCTGATGAACGAGCTGGAGACCGACTCGGCTTCCAAGACCGGCCTGACCGTCAACATCGCCGTCAACTACGGTGGACGGCCTGAGATCGTCCGGGCGGCCCAGAGTCTTGCGGCCAAGGTGGCTGCGGGCGAGATGAAGTCCGAGGACATCACGGAAGAGGCTCTTTCGGCCCAAATGTACACCGCCGGCCAGAAAGACCCCGACTTCATCCTCCGCCCCAGCGGAGAAAAGCGGCTCTCCAACTTCATGCTCTGGCAGGCAGCCTACTCGGAGCTGGTGGAGATGGACGTTCTGTGGCCTGATTTCACCCGTGATGACCTCGATGCCGCCATCATGGAGTTCAACCGGCGTTCCCGCCGCTTCGGCGGACTTTGAGCGCAGCAAACGATACGCAAGATGCCGCGCGGTGTGCGCGGCCCCCGGAGAGCGTCCGGTATTTCCTCAGGCGCTGACGCTGCAGACCCTGCCAGAGCAGGGGAGCGGCTCCCGGACGAAACAAAGGAGAACATGAAACTATGAAAACACGAATCATCACAGCCGTGGTGGGCCTGATCGTTCTGGCAGGCGTCCTGTTCACCTTCGATACGCTGGTGTTCAATCTGGTCATCGCGGCCATCACCCTCATCGCCCTGCATGAAATTTACTCTGCGCTGGGTTTTGAAAAGCAGGACTGGCCGCTGCTGGCCGTTCTGGTACCCTACACACTGCTCATCATGCTGTCGAGCTACAGCGTCTGCCGGGCGATGGTGATGCCCGCTTCCTTCCTCGTGGTGCTGTTCTATGCCATCTACCTTGTAGTGCGCAACGGCGTCATCAGCTACCAGAAAGCCAGCGGCCTCGCCATGTTTTCGGGCATCGTGATCTTCTGCTTCTACTCGTTCATCCGGCTCAAGGAGATGCTGCCGGTGGAGGAATATGGCTACGACGCCATCTTCTTCATCCTGCTCATCCTCTGCTTCGCCTGGGGCGGCGATACCTGCGCCTACTTCGCGGGCCGCGCCTTTGGCAAGCATAAGCTCTGCCCGGTGGTCAGCCCCAAAAAGACGGTGGAGGGCGCTGTAGGCGGTGTGCTGGGTACTATGGTGTTCGGTGTGCTGGTCACGGTCATCTACTCCATCGCAGCAGACCGGATGGAAGAGTTCACCCGCTCCAATATTGGCGTATCCATGTATGTCATCATTGCGCTGCTGGCCTGTGTGGCTGCGGTGCTGGGCATCTACGGCGACCTGTTCGCCAGCGTGGTCAAGCGCCAGTGCGGCATCAAGGACTACGGCACCATCTTCCCGGGCCACGGCGGCATCCTTGACCGCTTTGACAGCGTGATGTTCATCGCGCCCTTCGTCACGATGGTGGTCATCGCAGCATTCTACGATTAAAATCAGCAGGAGGTAGATTCTTTATGGCTAAGAAAATCACGCTGCTGGGTTCTACCGGCTCCATCGGCACCCAGAGCCTTGACGTCATCCGTGCTCAAGGGTATGAGGTGTTCGGCCTGTCGGCCCACAGCCAGACGGATAAAATTTTGCAGCAGATAGAAGAATTCCACCCGAAATATGTTTGCATGACCAGTGAGGCCGGAGCCGAAAAGCTTTCGGCTGCGCTGGCCGGCCGCGCCGATGCACCCAGGCTCCTGACCGGCCCGGAGGGCCTCAGGACCCTCGCTGCAATGGACGGCCCGGACGTGGTGCTGAACAGCGTGGTGGGCATCGCTGGCCTCGGCGCAAGCCTTGCCGCCATCGAGAGCGGCCATGACCTCGCCCTCGCCAACAAGGAAAGCCTTGTCACCGGCGGCCATCTTGTCACTCAGGCCGTGGCGAAGCACGGCGTCAAGCTGCTGCCTGTGGACAGTGAGCACTCGGCCATCTTCCAGTGCCTGCAAGATAAGGAGAGCGCCAAGAGCCTGACCAAAATTCTGCTGACGGCCTCCGGCGGCCCCTTCTTCGGCATGAAGACCGAAGAGCTGCGGGGCAAGACCAAGGCCGATGCCCTCAAGCATCCTAACTGGAACATGGGTGCAAAGATCACCATCGACAGTGCCACTCTGATGAACAAGGGCCTCGAGCTCATCGAGGCTGTGTGGCTGTTCGGTCTGCCTCCGGAGAAAATTCAAATCGTTGTCCAGCGCCAGAGCATCGTCCACTCGGCGGTGCAGTACAGCGACAACTCCATCATCGCCCAGCTGGGTGTGCCGGATATGCGCATCCCCATCCAGTATGCGCTGACCTATCCAGCCCGTGTGCCGGGCGTCGTGCCGGAGCTGGACTTCACCACCCTCAAGCTGCTGACCTTCGATGTGGCCGACGAGGAGACTTTCCGCTGCCTCGCCGCCTGCAAGAAGGCTATCAAGAAGGGCGGTCTCGGCCCCTGCGCCGCCAACGGTGCCAACGAGGAGGCCGTCAAGCTCTTCCTTGAGGATAAGATCGGCTTCCTCGACATCGGCCGTCTGGTGGAGGCTGTCGTGGACAGCGACAGCTTCGGCGGCGACTACAGCCTCGCGGATGTGTATGAGTGTGACCGTATGGCCCGTGCATTCGTGAGAGCACATCTGTAATATAGGAGAAATAATGTCAGTTTTCATCACCTTTGCTGCTGCGCTGCTCATCTTCGGCGCAGTCATCGCCATCCACGAGTTCGGCCATTTTGCAGTGGCAAAGCTCTGCGGGGTCCAGGTCAACGAGTTTTCCATTGGCATGGGTCCGACCCTCATCAAGACCTATCGCAAAGGCACGCAGTATACCCTGCGGCTCCTGCCCGTAGGCGGCTTTGTGGCGCTGGAAGGGGAGGAGAGCCCCGAGAGCGAGCAGGCCGAGGGTGGAAGCGGGGACGATGACGGCCCGGACATCCCGCCGGAGGTGCTGGCGCAGCGGACAGGCAAGCCGCTGAACGAGGCGGCTGTCTGGCAGCGGATGCTGGTGATGGCGGCAGGCGCGGTGATGAACTTCGTACTGGGCTTTGTGGTGCTGCTGCTCCTCATCTCACTGCGCAGTGAGCCGATCACCAGCAAGGTCATCTATGCCGTGGAGGACAACGCCCTCTGTGGCCAGACCGGCCTGCAGGCCGGCGACGAGATCGTGGCCGTCAACGGGCGGCACTGCTTCGTGGCCAACGATATGCTCTACGAGCTTATGCGCACCGAGAGCTACCGCGCAGACTTCACCGTCCGCCGGGACGGCAAGCTCGTGGAGCTGCCGGACGTCCAGTTCGACACTTGGCAGGATGAGCAGGGCCAGACCCACATGACACTGGGCTTCACAGTCTACGGCCTCAAAAAAACACCGCAGAACGTCCTGAAAGAGTCGGCCAACAGCGTCATCTACTATGGACGCATCATCTATACCTCGCTGGCCGACCTTCTGCGGGGCCGCGAGAGCATCAACGACCTGTCCGGCCCGGTGGGCATCGTGACCGCCATCGGTCAGGCCGCAAGCTACGGCTGGGAGGATGTGGCTGAGCTGCTGGTGCTTATCACCATCAACCTCGGCGTATTCAATCTGCTGCCGTTCCCGGCGCTGGACGGCGGCAAGATCGTATTCCTGCTCATCGAGGCAGTCACCGGCCATGCAGTGCCGGAAAAAATCCAGAGCAGTCTGACCGTCGCAGCCTTTGCGCTGCTGTTCGGCCTGATGCTCTTTGCAACGTACAATGACATCGTCCGGCTCGTGACCGGAGCAGTTTGAAAGGGGTAAAACCATGCGGCAGCTGAAACGTGAAGTGAAAATCGGCAATGTGACCATCGGCGGCAAGAATCCCATTGCCGTGCAGACCATGCTGAACGTCCCGGTGGAGGACATCGAGGGGAATGTGGCGCAGGCAAAGCGCTGTGAAGCGGCAGGCTGTCAGATTTTGCGCGTGACCTGTCCCAGCGCGGCAGACGCCAAGTGCATCGAGGCTGTCAAGAACGCCGTGAATATTCCCATCGTGGCAGACATCCACTTCGACTACAAGGCTGCCATTGCCTGCGCCGATGTGGGCGTGGATAAGATCCGCATCAACCCGGGCAACATCGGCGACGATGACCGCGTGAAGGCGGTCGTGGATGCCTGCCAGCAGAAAAATATCCCCATCCGCATCGGCGTCAACGGCGGCAGTCTGGAAAAGCACATCCTCGCCAAGTACGGCGCACCTGTGCCGGAAGCGATGGTGGAGAGTGCTCTGTACCATGTCCGCCTGCTGGAAAAGTTCGACTTCAACAACATCGTCATCTCCATCAAGAACTCCAACGTCCCCCGCATGATGGAGGCATACCGCCAGCTCAGCGCTGTGACCGACTACCCGCTCCATGTGGGCGTCACTGAGGCCGGAACTTACCAGATGGGCCTGCTCAAGAGCGGCATGGGCATCGGCGGGATGCTGCTGGAGGGTATCGGCGACACCATTCGTGTCTCGCTGGCTGCTGACCCTGAGAAGGAAGTGGAAGCAGGCTACAATATCCTGCGCGCTGTCGGCTTCCCGGTGGCCGGTCCGGAGGTCATCACCTGCCCGACCTGCGGCCGCACCCAGTACCCCTGCACTGAAATCGCAAATGAGGTGGAGCGGCGGCTTCAGGGTTGCAAAAAGTCCATCAAGGTGGCTGTCATGGGCTGTGTCGTCAACGGCCCCGGCGAGGCCCGTGAGGCTGACATCGGCATTGCCGGCGGAAAGGGCGAGGCGGTGCTGTTCGTCCACGGCAACCCCGTCAAGAAGCTGACGGGGGATAATATCCTCGACCAGTTCATGGAGGAGATCTATAAGCTGTAAGCTCAAGAACAACCTGCTGCCACGCCCTTTTCCAGGGCGCGGCAGTTTGTGCTGTTATCTGATAGAAAAGGAGTACCACTGTGACACCACTTGTTTCCCAGCTATGGCCGCAGTTTATGGCGGACCCGGACTTTGCGGCCTGTTTTGGCCGCGTGGTCGTCGAGCACGCCCAGATGCTGCGGCAGGAGCGGCAGGTCATCTTTACGCTGCGCAGTTCTGCCCCGCTGGACAAGGGGCTGTGCGCCCGGCTGCTGGCCTCGCTGGCACCGGATTACGAGGGCTTCGAGCTCCGCATCAACAATCTTTTCGGCTATGCGACGCTGGATGAAGCCGGTCTGCGGGAAATGATGGAGGAGATGAAACGGGATGGTGTCCCCATCAACGGTTTCCTCGACCGCTGCCGCATCACCATCACCGGCCAGAACATCACCATCGGCGTCTGCCACGGCACGAAGTTTTTGCAGGAGATGCAGTTCGAGCGCCTGCTGGCGGAGCGCATCGCTGCCCACACCGGCGTAAAGCCCAAAGTGACGCTGGAAAGCAGCGTGGGCGAGGCCGAACAGCGCCAGATGGAAGAAAAGCTCGAGCGGAAAATTGCGCCGCCTGTCGTCAAGTTCGAGAAAAAGAACACTGCCCCCTCCATCAAGGTGGAGGGCCTCGACCTCACGGACAAGCCCGTCACCATCTTCCACGGCAAGATGTTCACCCCGAAAAACCTCACCCCCCTCAAGGATTTGGGCGGCGAGGGCGGCAAGTGCATGATTTGGGGCGACGTCTTCTTCACCGAAGTGAAGGGCAATTTCCGCAAGATATACACTGTCTCCATCACCGATTACACCGGCTCCATCAACCTGAAGATCCGTGCGCAGGAAGGGGAGGACTGCTCCAAGTGGGAGTCCATCCCCAAGGGTACGACGGTCGTGGTGCGCGGCGACTGTTCCTACGATAAGTACGAGCACGACTATATCGTCTGGCCCTACGACGTCCTCTTTGTCGAGCGCAAAAAGCGGGAGGACAACGCTCCCGTCAAGCGGGTGGAGCTGCATCTGCATACCAAGCTGTCCAGCATGGACGCCTTCTGCGACCCCGGCGGCATCGTCAAGCTGGCCCACCGGATGGGCCACCCGGCCATTGCCATCACCGACCACGGTGTCTGTCAGGGCTACCCCGAGGCTATGCTGGCTGCAGACGCCATCCACAAGACAGACCCGGACTTCAAGCTCATCTACGGCTGTGAGGCCTACTTTGTCGATGACATGATACCCTGCGTCTACGGCGTGAAAGACGAGCCGCTGAACGGTGAGTTCTGCGTCTTCGACACTGAGACGACGGGCCTCGACCCCGGCGTGGAGTACCTGACAGAAATCGGCGCGGTCATCGTGCGGAACGGGGAAGTGGTGGAAGAATTCGACACCTTCGTAAAACCCGGAAAGGCCATCACCTCCAAGATTACCGAGCTGACCGGCATCACCAACGAGATGGTAGCCGACGCCCCCAGCGAGGCCGAGGCGCTGAAAGCCTTCCTCGACTTTGTAGATGGCCGCATCCTTGTGGCTCACAATGCCCACTCCTTCGACATCCGGTTCCTCCGCGCCGTCGCCAAGCGGAGCGGCATCGAGTTTGAGCCGACCTATATCGACACCCTGACCATGGCTCAGGCAATGTACCCCGGCCTCCACAACTACAAGCAGGGGACCATCAACAAGCATCTGGAGCTGCCCGCCTACGAGGCCCACCGTGCCTGCGAGGACTCTGCCGCACTGGGCCGCATCTTCTGCGTCATGCTGAAAGATCTGGAGGAAAAGCAGGTCACCGCCGTCAGCGGCATCAACACCGGCCTCGGCGGAAACCGCGAGGTGCTGAAAAAGAAGTACTTCCACCTCATTATCCTCGTGCGCAACCAGATGGGCCTGAAAAACCTCTATAAAATCGTCAGCGAGGCCCATGTCAACTACTTCTTCAAGAAGCCCCGCGTCCCCCGCAGCCTTCTGAACAAGTATCGGGATGGCCTTATCCTCACTTCTGCCTGTGAAGCAGGAGAACTTTACAGGGCTGTCGTGGAGGGCCGCTCTTACGAAGAATTGAAGAAAATTGCATCGTACTACGATGTTTTAGAGGTCCAGCCCCTGGGCAACAACGCCTATATGGTGCGGGAGGGCAAGGTGGAGAGCGAAGAGGTCATCAAGGACTTCAACCGCACCGTCATCAAGCTGGGCGAAGACCTGCACAAGCCCGTCATCGCCACCGGCGACGTCCATTTCACCGAGCCGGAGGACGCCATCTACCGTTCTGTCCTGCAGGCGGGCAACGGCTTCAAGGACGCGGACAACCAGCCGCCCCTGTTCTACCGCACCACCGAGGATATGCTGAACCAGTTCAGCTATCTGCCCAAGGAAAAGGCCTACGAGATCGTCGTGACCAATCCCCGCAAGATAGCGGCCAGCATCGACGGCAACGTCCGTGCTATCCCGCGCGGCACCTACCCGCCCAGCATCGAGGGTGCAGAACAGCAGCTCCGGGATGCGACCTGGGAACACGCCAAGCGGGACTATGGCGACCCTCTGCCTGAGATCGTGGAGAAGCGCCTGCAAAAAGAGTTGGACTCCATCTGCGGCCATGGCTACGCCGTCCTGTACGTCATCGCGGTCAAACTGGTGGCCTATTCCAACGCGGGCGGCTATCAGGTGGGCAGTCGTGGTTCGGTCGGCTCGTCAGCTGTGGCCCACTTCTCCGGAATCTCGGAGGTCAACAGTCTGCCGCCCCACTACCGCTGCCCCAAGTGCAAGTACAGCGAGTTCATCACCGATGGCAGCGTGGACGACGGCTTCGACCTGCCCGACAAGAACTGCCCCCACTGCGGCACCCGGATGCTGGTGGACGGCCATGACATCCCTTTCGAGACCTTCCTTGGTTTCTACGGCGACAAGGAGCCTGATATTGATCTGAACTTCTCGGGCGAGTACCAGTCCAACGTCCACCGCTACACGGAAGAGCTGTTCGGCAAGGCCAACGTGTTCAAGGCCGGCACCGTCTCCGGTATTCAGGACAAGACGGCCTACGGTTACGTCAAAAAGTATCTGGATGAGCGGGGGAGAACGGTCAACCACGCGGAAGAGAACCGCCTGACGCTGGGCTGTACCGGCGTCAAGCGTACCACCGGCCAGCATCCCGGCGGCATGGTCGTCGTGCCGGATACCTATGAGATCTATGACTTCTGCCCCATCCAGCACCCGGCGGACGATGTGGCGGGCGGCCTGCTGACCACTCACTTCGAGTTCAAGTACCTCCACGACACCCTGCTCAAGCTGGACGAGCTGGGTCACGATATGCCTACCTTCTACAAGTATTTCGAGGAGTACACCGGCATCCCTGTGGACAGCATCCCCATGAACGACCCCAAGGTTTACAGCCTGCTCACCAGCCCGGAAGAGCTGGGTGTGACGCCGGAGCAGATCGATAGCCAGACCGGCACCTTCGGCATCCCCGAGATGGGCACCAACTTCGTACGTGGAATGCTGGTGGAGGCCCGTCCCAAGAATTTCTCCGAGCTTATCCAGATCTCGGGCCTGTCCCACGGCACCGACGTCTGGACCGGCAACGCCGACGAGCTCATCCGCAGCGGCACCTGTACCATCGCGGAGGTCATCGGCTGCCGTGACAGTATCATGCTCTATCTGCTGCGCAAGGGCCTCGAGCCGAAGATGGCTTTCGATATTATGGAGGCCGTCCGTAAGGGCAAGGTGGCCAAGGGCGGCTTTGCGCCCGGCTGGGAAGAGGCCATGCGGGAGCACGATGTGCCGGACTGGTACATCGAGAGCTGCCGCAAGATAAAATATATGTTCCCGAAAGCCCATGCGGTGGCCTACCTGATGTCGGCCATCCGCCTCATGTGGTTTAAGCTCTACCACCCGCAGGCGTTCTATGCGGTGTACTTCACCGTCCGCGGCGATGACATCGACTATGAAGCCGCTGTGGGCGGTGCGGCGGTGGCCCGCGCCCACATGAACGAGGTGAAGCGCCGCCTCAAGGAAGAGAAGAACGCCAAGGATGAAGATGTGCTCGTCTCGCTCCAGCTGGTCAACGAGATGCTGGTGCGCGGCTACGAGTTCCTGCCCATCGAACTGGGCAAGAGCCGGGGCTCCAAGTATGTGGTGGAGGACGGCAAGGTACGCCTGCCCTTCTGCTCCTTGAAGGGTCTGGGCGGTGCCGCCGCCGATGCGCTGGAAAATGTGACCATCCACGGCGAAGAGTATCTCTCCATCGAGGAACTGCAGCAGGCCTCTGGCGTTGGCAGCAGCATCATCGACCGCCTGCGTCAGGTGGGCGCTCTGGGTGAACTGCCGGAAAGCAGTCAGGTGAGCTTCTTCTAAAATTGCAGCAAAAAACGACCTCTGCAGCCGGATGGACCGGAAGCAGAGGCCGTTTTGTTATACGATTGAGTTTTTGAACAGGGAAGAGGCTTACTCCACGCTGATCATATAGTAGTAGACCGGCTGACCGCCCCGGATGTGGCTGACCTCAACATGGTTGGGGCATTTTGCCTTGACGATCTCGGTCACCTTCTCGGCATCCTCGTCGGAGACGTCGCAGCCGGAGATGATGGTGACGAAGCTGGAATCCTTCTTGCACATACCGCGGGCCAGACGATAGGTGGCCTTGGTGATGTCGTTGGAGGTGGAGACGATCTTGCCGTTCTCCAGGGCCATGATCTCGCCCTTCCTGATGCGCTTGCCGTCGTACTCGCTGTCGCGGGCGGCGTAGGTGATGAGGCCGGTGGAGACCTTATCGGCAGCAGACATCATGTTGATGGTGTTGGCCTCCACGGTGGCAGAGGGGTCGAAGTTCAGCAGAGCGGTGATGCCCATGGGGACGGTACGGGTGGGCAGGACGACCACCTGACGGTCAGCCAGCTTCTGGGCCTGCTCAGCAGCCATGATGATGTTCTTGTTGTTGGGCAGAACGAAGACGGTCTTGGCCGGGACGCTCTGGATGGCGGCAAGGATGTCCTCGGTGGCGGGGTTCATGGTCTGACCGCCGGAGACGACCGCGTCAGCGGCCAGGTCGGTGAAGACAGCCTTCAGGCCCTCACCGGCGGCGACAGCAACGAAGCCATAGTCGCGGCTGGGGTCAACGGCAGCGTAGATGAACTCGCTGGCGGGGTCGGGCTTCTTCTCAGCGGAAGCCTGCTTCTCGAGGCTCTTGCCCTGCTTCTGGCGGGCCAGGAACTGCTCGTGCATATTCTCGATCTTGAAATTGGTGAGGTAGCCGTACTTGATGGCCTCGCTCAGGATCTTGCCGGGGTCGGCGGTGTGGA
>ERZ840371.3897-NODE-3897-length-11675-cov-2.669449_pt1 | contig 11675 bp, 7 predicted proteins | sample MGYA00519937_ERZ840371 | MGnify/ENA primary metagenome ERZ840371 (study PRJEB31850, sample SAMEA3708873) | human gut metagenome | biome: human gut; feature: human-associated habitat; material: faeces | place: China | collected 2014 ... | reverse complement strand
TCATTAAAGGAGAAATGAAAATAAAAAGTATCAAAATACTGAAAACGTCTTATTTAGTTTCGTTAAGTGCTATCCTTAACTTGATATTATAATACCATGTGTATGCTCTTCTGTAAATTCGCAGAAAAGACAAATGTTACAAAAATGATAGTGTAAAATTGTGCAATATAGCCAAAAACGGTGCAAAAAATGGAAAATGTGAAAGTTTTATAATCTTACGACTTCATATTTGATTTGCTTTTCCAATATGTTAAAATTAAAAAAAGCAGAAAATTTTACAGATAAGGGGAAAGATGATGAAAGAATTTGTTGAAATGCGGGATGTCCGTAAGATTTACCGTATGGGTGAAGTTGAGATTGCCGCAGCAGATGGAATTGATTTTCAGATAAAAAAAGGTGAATTTGCAGTTGTGGTAGGCCCAAGTGGTGCGGGAAAAACGACAGTGCTTAACATTCTGGGGGGAATGGATACGGCAACAAGTGGAGAGGTCTGGATCGATGGAAAGAATATTGTAAAGTATTCGCCGAGGCAGCTTACTTCCTATAGAAGGGATGATATTGGATTTGTATTCCAGTTTTACAACTTGATTCCGAACCTGACGGCGCTTGAAAATGTAGAGCTGGCACTGCAGATCTGTAAGGATCCGCTGGATGCGGAGATGGTGCTGAGGGAAGTGGGACTGGCAGACCGTATGAAGAATTTCCCGGCACAGCTTTCCGGTGGGGAGCAGCAGAGGGTATCGATTGCACGTGCACTGGCAAAGAACCCGAAGCTTCTTTTGTGTGATGAGCCGACAGGGGCGCTGGATTACAATACCGGTAAGGCAATATTAAAGCTTTTACAGGATATGTGTCGTGAACGAGGGATGACAGTGATCCTGATCACACACAACTCAGCGATCACGCCGATGGCAGATCGCGTAATTAAGATGAAGAATGGAAAAGTCGGAAGCATGAAGCTGAATGAAAGACCGGTTCCGGTAGAGACGATTGAATGGTAGGTGGACGTAAAGACCGATGAAGAAAAATATTTTACGCAAAGACTTTATAATAGAAATTAAAAAGACGATGGGACGGTTTGTATCAATCTTTTTTATCGTAGCATTGGGTGTCGCATTTTATTCGGGAATCCGTGCATCAGAGCCAAGTATGCGGTTTACTGCAGATCAGTATTTCGATGATTCGGAGCTGATGGATTTGAAGGTAATGGGAACCATGGGACTTACCAAAGCGGATATCAAAGCGATTGGAAAAGTATCGGGAATTGAAGCTGTAGAAGGCGGATACAGCAAAGACGTGCTTTGCCCGGTTGGAGACAATGAAAAGGTTGTCCATATGCTGAGCATGGAGAAGAATTTTAATCAGGTTTCGGTTGTGGAAGGCAGGCTGCCGGAAAAAGCCGGAGAATGTCTGGTGGATGAAGATTTTCTGAGCTATACAGACCTGAAGGTTGGCGACACGGTAACTTTCCATTCCGGCGATGGAGAGGCATTGACGGATTCACTGGTTACAGATACATACAAGATTGTCGGAATCGGGAACAGTCCGCTGTATATTTCATTTGGAAGAGGAAGCAGTACGATCGGAACCGGAGAGATCAGTGGATTTGTTGTAATGGATAAAGCTTCTTTTGACATGGATGTTTATACGGAAGCTTATGTGAAGGTGAGCGGTGCAGAAGAGAAAACGGCATTTACTGATGAATACAATAATCTGTCGGATGCAGCAAAGGAAGCCGTGAGTGCAATCGAAGAAGAACGCTGTGCAGTCCGCAAACAGGAAATCGTAGATGAGGCAAATGAAAAGCTTGCTGATTCAGAGAAGACAGTGAATGAAAAATCGCAGGAACTGGAGGATGCGAAAAAAGAGCTGGAGAGTGGGAAATGCAAGGCAGCCGAAGAACTGGAAAAAGCAAAGCAGCAGCTTACGGATGGAGAAGCGGAGCTTGCGGATGCAAAGCAGCAGATCGCAGACGGCGAGACACAGCTTGCCGATGCAAAAGCGCAGCTGAATGATAAGCAGGCACAGCTAAGTTCAGCAGAGGCAGAGTATGAGTCCGGGAAAGCACAGCTGGATCAGAAAGAACAGGAGCTTGCAGATGCGGAACAGGTTTATCTGAGCAATTACTCGAAATATATGCCGATCATTACGGCGGGGAAGGAACAGATTCCAGCAGGAAAGTCACAGATCGCGGATGGGAAGAAACGGTTGGACGAGGGACTTGCACCGCTTAATCAGCTGAAAGACGGACTGGCTGGGATTGAAGATGAAATCAGCCAGTGTGATTCGGGGATTGCGGAATTGCAGAAGCAGATAAATGACGGATATACATTATATCAGGAATATGTAAAAATTCCTAAAGAGAATAGAAATGAAGAAGAACAAGCTTATGTGGAAAAGTGGGAGAATTTAAATACACAGCTTGGCGATATGCAGGAACGGAAGAAACTGCTTGAAAATGCAAAGCAGGAGAAGCTGAATCAGGCAGGTTTTGCCACAGAAGCAGACCTGGAAGCACAGATTACCAGCCTGACTAAGCAAAAAGCAGATCTGGATGCAAAAGAGAAAGCACTTCTTCAGCAGGAGCAGACACTTGCCGCACAGGAAGAAGAGCTGTTAAGTGCAGGCAGACAGATTACAGACGGCAAGAGTCAGATCGCAGCAGCCAGATCCCAGCTTGACAGCACAAAATCTCAGATTACGGACGGAAAAGCACAGATCCTGTCTGCATGGGCACTTCTGAATGAAAAAGAGGACACTTTAAATGCGAGTAAAGCACAACTTGCATCCGGTGAACAGGAGCTTGCGGATGGCCGGAGTGAATATGAGCAGGCAGCAAAAGAAGCGGAAGAACAGATCACGGACGGACAGGCAAAGATTACAGATGGAGAGAAGCAGCTGACGGATGCAAAGCAGCAGATTGCAGACGCAAAGGCTGAGATCAAAAAAATCGAAAATCCGAAGTGGTATGTGCAGACGAGAGAGGATGCACTGACGGAATATCAAGGATACGGAGATAATGCAGACCGGATGCGTTCCATTGGAAAAGTATTTCCGGTACTCTTCTTCCTGGTGGCAGCACTGATCAGTCTGACGACGATGACACGAATGGTAGAGGAGCAGAGAGTCCAGATCGGAACGATGAAGGCACTCGGTTACGGAAAAGCTGCAATTGCAGGGAAATACATTGGTTATGCTCTGATTGCAACGCTTGGCGGAAGTATTTTCGGAGTACTGGCCGGGGAAAAGATCCTGCCGTTTATCATTATTTATGCTTATATGATTCTGTATAAGCATCTGCCGGCGATCCTGGTACCGTACCATATGAGCTATGCACTCCAGGCTTCGGGAATTGCAGTTGCCTGCACACTGATCGCTACGATCGCATCCTGCTACAAAGAGCTGGCAGCAGAACCGGCAGAGCTGATGCGTCCGGCAGCACCGAAGCAGGGGAAGCGGATTCTTCTGGAGCGGATCGGAATTATCTGGAAGCATCTGAATTTTACATGGAAATCGACCGTGCGGAATCTGATCCGGTATAAGAAGCGATTCTTTATGACCATTTTCGGAATCGGAGGCTGTATGGCACTGATGGTAGTCGGATTCGGACTGAAGGACTGTATCTATGAGATCGTCAGCCTGCAGTATGAGAAGGTGCAGTTCTATGATGCGGCAACCTACATGAGTGACGACATATCCGAAGAGAACAGACAACAGCTCCATGATTATCTGGATCAGAATGCAGATATAAAAGAGACGATCGAAGCGCGGATGCAGAAGACCGATGTAAAATCTGCATCCGGTAAAAAGACACTTTATCTGATGGTGCCATCGGATAATGAAAAGATTGAGGACTTTTTAAGCTTCCACAGCAGGACCAATAAGGACGAGGTTTATTCACTGAAAAAAGACGAAGTGATTCTGACTGAGAAAATGGCATCCCTTCTGAATGTAAAGGTGGGAGATGAGCTTACGATCGAGGACGAGGACAGGGGAGACCAGACGGTGACGGTTGGCGCCATCTGCGAGAACTATATGAGCCATTACCTGTATCTGTCACCGGAAAAATACGAGGAATTATATGGTGTACCGGCAGAATATAACACGATCATCTACAGTGTAAAGGACGGAAAGGATGATCAGATCGAGAAGATCGGAACAAAGCTTCTGTCGATGGATGGAGTACTGAATGTAAGTTATACCAGCAGTATTGAAGGAAGGCTGGATGACATGCTGCGAAGCCTGAATCTGGTCATCGTGGTACTGATCGTATCTGCCGGAATGCTGGCATTTGTGGTACTGTACAATCTGAACAATATCAACATCACCGAGCGTCAGAGAGAGCTTGCAACCTTGAAGGTTCTGGGATTCTACGACGGAGAGGTTGCCTCTTATGTATACAGAGAGAATATCCTGCTGACGATCATTGGATCGGTTGTGGGTATGGTGCTTGGTAATCTGCTTCACCGGTATATCATCCTGACGGTCGAAGTAGAAGAGGCGATGTTCGGACGTCAGATACACTGGCAGAGTTATCTGTACAGTTTCTTGTTTACTGTAGCATTTTCTTTATTTGTAAACTGGGTAATGTTCTACAAGCTGAAGAAGATCGATATGGTGGAATCTTTGAAGAGCGTGGAGTAAAAGCTTTTGCAAGTGTATGTCAAAGATTTCTTATAGACGGTACACAAAGAATCGGAAAATATATTTCACAGAAAGTTTATATTCTTCACAGAATTATTAGCACTCTTGCCAAAAGAGTGCTAATTTTCTATTGACATTTAGAAATCAGGGTATTAAGATATTTCATAGACAGAAAAATACGGTATTTGAAACCGTAAAAAGATAGAATATGAAATTTAGGAGTGATAAAAATGGCAGCAAAAAAAGGTAGTCTTTCAATCAGCAGCGAAAATATTTTCCCGATTATCAAGAAATGGGTATATTCTGATCATGATATTTTCGCAAGAGAGCTTGTTTCCAATGGATGCGACGCGATCACAAAATTAAAGAAGCTGGACATGATGGGAGAATATACACTTCCGGATGATTATAAAGGAAAGATCCAGGTTATTGTAAACCCGGAAGAGAAGACTTTGAAATTCATCGATAATGGTCTTGGTATGACTGCTGATGAAGTAGAAGAATATATCACACAGATCGCATTTTCAGGAGCAACCGAATTCCTGAACAAATACAAAGATAAGACAACAGAGGACGATATGATCGGACACTTTGGTCTTGGATTCTACTCTGCCTTCATGGTAGCTGATGAAGTTCATATTGATACCCTTTCTTATAAAGAAGGTGCAAAACCGGTACACTGGGTAAGTGAAGGCGGTACAGAGTATGAGATGGAAGAAGGGGATAAAGAGGAAGTTGGTTCTGAAATCACCTTATTCCTGAACGAAGATTGTGTAGAATTTTCAAATGAATACAGAATCCGCGAAGTCCTTGAGAAATACTGTTCATTCATGCCGGTAGAGATTTTTGTATCCAAAGCAAATGCAGAACCGGAATATGAGACGATCCCGGAGGATGAAGTCCTGGATACCGATACGGTTGTTGAACATATCCATGAAGACGCCAAGATGGAAGAAAAAGAAAATGAGAACGGTGAAAAAGAAATGGTTGAAGTTTCACCGGCATCCGACAAAGCAAAGATCGTGAAACGCCCGGTATCGATCAGTGATCCGGCACCGCTGTGGACAAAGCATCCAAACGAATGCAGCAAAGAAGATTATATTGATTTCTACCGGAAAGTATTTATGGATTACAAAGAACCTCTGTTCTGGATTCATCTGAACATGGATTATCCATTCAACTTAAAGGGTATCCTGTACTTCCCTAAGATCAATACCGAATACGATTCCATTGAAGGAACCATCAAATTGTACAACAATCAGGTATTTATCGCAGACAATATCAAAGAAGTTATTCCGGAATTCCTGATGGTATTAAAAGGAGTCATTGATTGTCCGGATCTGCCGCTTAACGTATCACGAAGCGCACTGCAGAATGATGGATTCGTACAGAAGATCTCCGAATACATTTCCAAGAAAGTTGCTGACAAGCTTTCCGGAATGTGCAAGACAGATAAAGAAAACTATGAGAAATACTGGGATGACATCAGCCCATTTATCAAATTCGGCTGCCTGAAAGATGAAAAATTCTGCGAGAAGATGAGCGATTATGTTCTGTTCAAGAACCTGGATCACAAGTATATGACACTCAAAGAATGCATCGAAAAAAATGGCGGAAAAGCAGAACCGGAGGAAAAGACCGAGGGTGAAAATGCAGAGCAGTCAGCAGAAAAGAAAGAAACAGAGAAGACAACAATCTACTATGTAACAGATGAACAGCAGCAGAGCCAGTATATCAATATGTTCAAAAAAGAGGGACTGGACGCAGTGATCTTGTCACATAATATTGATTCTCCATTTATTACACAGATGGAGCAGAAGAACGAACATATCAAGTTCCAGAGAATCGATGCAGATCTGACTGATCACTTCAAAGAAGATGTATCTGAAGAAGAAAAAGAAGCATTCAAAGAAAAAACTGACAGTCTGGTCGAAATCTTCCGCAAAGCACTTGGCAATGACAAACTGGAAGTAAAAGTGGAAAAGATGAAAGATGAAAATGTGGCATCTATGATTACACTTTCCGAAGAATCACGCCGTATGCAGGAAATGATGAAGATGTATGGAATGTCAGGCATGGATCCGTCTATGTTCGGAACCAATGCAACCCTGATCCTGAATGCAAATCATCCGCTGGTAGAATATGTTGTAGCACATAAAGATGGCGAAAATACAGAAATGTTCTGCCATCAGTTATATGACCTGGCAATGCTGGCACACAAGCCACTCAGCCCGGAAGAGATGACAGAATTTGTGAAACGCAGTAATGAAATTATGATGAAACTGGCAAAATAATCTTGCTGTAGATACCCGGAAAAGCCTGAACCATTCAGATTCCCATTTTCGCTTATGCGAAAAGGTCTGAATGGTCAGGCTTTTTTTGCTGTATTTGGAAACACTTTCCACAAAGTGTTGGTGAACTTCCTGGTCTTTTATAGTATAATATAACAAAAGAGAGGCGGTGGATACGATGAAGAATTATTCAAAGGATATAAGCAGACAATATCATATTCAGGTGGCCAACGGGGAAGTCGGCCGTTATGTCATTCTCCCGGGAGATCCAAAGCGCTGCAAAAAAATAGCACAGTATTTTGAAGATCCGGTGATGATTGCGGATAACCGGGAATTTATCACTTATACAGGAACTTTAGATGGCGTAAAGGTAAGTGTCACATCTACCGGAATTGGGGGACCATCAGCAGCAATTGCGATGGAAGAATTAGCCAGATGTGGAGCTGATACGTTTGTACGGATTGGAACCTGCGGTGGGATACAGCCGGAAGTAAAAAGTGGGGATATTGTAGTTGCTACGGGTGCCGTCAGAATGGAAGGGACTAGCAAAGAATATGCGCCGATCGAATATCCAGCAGTGGCAGACCTTATGGTGGTGAACGCACTGGTCAGTGCTGCGAAGGAAAAGGACTGTGAATTTTATACCGGAGTGGTACAGTCAAAAGATGCATTTTACGGACAGCATGAGCCGGAGATGATGCCGGCAGGTTATGAACTGATCAATAAATGGGAAGCCTGGAAGAAACTGGGATGTCTGGCATCAGAGATGGAGACGGCAGCACTTTACATTGTGGCAGCAAAGCTTCATGTACGCGTGGGTGCGTGTTTCCTTGTAATGGCAAATCAGGAAAGAGAAAAACTGGGACTTGAAAATCCGGTAGTGCATGATACAGACATGGCAGTACAGGTGGCAGTGGAAGCCATCAGAAAGTTAATCAAAGAGGATCGGTAAATGAAAGAAACAATATATAAACGAATCTTTGTGATCGTTCTGGATTCGCTTGGAATTGGTGCAATGCCTGATTCTGAGCAATTCGGTGACAGGGATGTAGATACATTTGGTCATATTTTAGACAGAATGGGAACACTGGAGATTCCAAATCTTCAGAAGCTTGGTATGCTGAATCTGCATACCGGGGGAAAGATGTATGGAATCGAGAATCCGGTTGGAAAAATTACCAGACTGAAAGAGGCGAGTAACGGAAAAGATACGATGACCGGACACTGGGAAATGATGGGAATTTATACAGAAAAACCATTTAAAACCTTTACCGAACATGGATTTCCACCGGAACTGATCGCAGAACTGGAAAAACGTTGCGGGAAAAAAGTGATTGGAAACCGTAGTGAGAGCGGGACAAAGATCATTGAAGAACTTGGGGAAGAAGAAATTGAAACAGGAGCAATGATTGTCTATACCTCTGCGGATTCTGTATTGCAGATTTGTGGAAATGAAGAGACATTTGATCTGGCAAATCTGTACCGGTGTTGTGAGATCGCAAGAGAGATCACGATGAAGGATGAATGGCGCGTGGGACGAGTCATTGCAAGACCGTATGTAGGAAAGAAAAAAGGTGAATTTAAAAGAACCAGCAACCGCAGGGATTATGCACTTGAGCCGACCGGAAAGACTGCACTTGACGCATTGAAAGATGCGGGAAAGGATGTGATCGCAGTCGGAAAGATCCATGATATCTTTTGCGGGGAAGGAATCACAGAATCGTATCATTCCAACAGCTCCGTGCATGGAATGGAGCAGACCATTGAGATTTGCAAAAAAGATTTTGACGGACTGTGCTTTGTAAATCTGGTTGATTTTGATGCACAGTGGGGACACCGGCGCGATCCGGTTGGCTACGGACATGAGATTGAGAGATTTGATAAAAATCTTGGAATTTTGCTGAATGATCTGCGGGAGGATGATCTTCTTATTATTACCGCCGATCATGGAAACGATCCGACCTACACAGGAACCGATCATACACGGGAATATGTACCGTTTTTGGCGTATTCCAAAAAGATGAATGAGGGTGGCGTGATCATGGAAGAAAATACCTTTGCAGTGATCGGGGCAACGGTCACAGATAATTTTGGTGTAAAAATGCCGGAAGGAACGATCGGGCATTCGATTCTGAATGAACTTATTTAGCAAGAAAAAGCAGGAAAAAAGAGAATGAAAAAAGAACAAATTAAAAAAATGATAGAAATCGCGCTTTCTCAGCTTGCATATTCTTATACCCCTTATTCTGACTTTAAAGTGGGAGCTGCGCTGCTTGGAAAGAATGGACGGATATATACGGGATGCAATATTGAAAATGCGGCCTATACACCGACAAACTGTGCGGAGCGTACCGCATTTTTCAAGGCAGTCAGCGAAGGAGTAAAAGAATTTGATGCAATCTGTATTGTAGGAGGAAAGGGCGGTGTTGTGACAGAGTATGCACCGCCGTGCGGAGTATGCAGGCAGGTCATGATGGAATTCTGCGATCCGGAGACATTTCAGATCATTCTTGCAATAGATGTAAAGCAATATGATATCTATACCTTGAAAGAAATGTTGCCAAAAGGTTTCGGACCATCCAATCTTACAGAATGAGAAAGGACTCTGACTCCAAAAGAAGATTTTTGAAGAAAAGGAAAAAGAGAAGGAATGAAAAATGACACAGGAAACCTTGAAAGAATTACCAAAGATTGAGCTTCACTGTCATCTGGACGGTTCTCTTAGCAGACCATTTATTGAAAAAAGGCTTGGAAGAACTGTAAGACCTGAAGAACTCAGTGTTTCAGAAAACTGTACAAGTCTGAATGAATATCTGGAAAAATTTGACCTTCCCGGCAGATGCATTATGGATGAAGAGGGACTTTCAGGAGCTGCGTATGATCTGCTCTCCCAGATGAACGAAGAAAATGTCTGTTATGCGGAGATCCGTTTTGCTCCACTTCTGTCAGAGACAAAAAAGATGGACAGCCGGAAGGTGATCGAAGCAGTAATCAGCGGAATGGAGCAGGGGAAAAAAGATTTTGGAATCGAGTATGGTGTGATCGTCTGTGCAATGCGGCATCACAGCACTGAGGATAATATGCGGATGATCAAGACGGCAAGAGAATATCTGGGATCCGGAGTTTGTGCAGCAGATCTTGCAGGAGCAGAAGCATTGTATCCGATGTCTGAATTTATGGATATTTTTACAGAGACAAAGAAGATGGGAATGCCATTTACACTCCATGCCGGAGAATGTGGAAATCCACAGAATGTCATAGATTCGATAAACGTGGGAGCTGGAAGGATCGGGCATGGGATCGCGATGCGTGGCAACCAGGAGATCCGGAAAATGGTCAAAAAAGCAGGTATTGGTATCGAGATGTGTCCGATCAGCAATTTACAGACCAAATCTGTAAACAGCATGGCGGAATATCCGATGCGGGAATTTCTGGATGCAGGGTTAAAAGTATCGGTCAACACAGATAACCGAACGGTAAGTAACACCAGCCTTACGAAAGAACTGGAATTTATTCAGAAAAATTATGGAATCCGGGACGAAGAAATCCTTCAGATGATGAAAAATGCAATTGATACTGCATTTGCCGATGATTCTATAAAAGATAAAATTTGCAAAATGCTGAAATAAAGAAACTACAAACAGAGAGGATTGACTCTGAAGAATAATAGAAAAGAGGAATTCTGTATGAGCAATGAAATTTATGAAAAGCTGGAAATATGCCGGAAAAGCATTCTCCAAAAAACGAATTTTAAACCGGAAGTGGCAGTGATTCTGGGCTCCGGTCTTGGCGAATACGCATCAAAAATCAAGATAGAACAGATCATTCCATATACAGAAATTGAAGGTTTTCCGGTGTCGACAGTGGTGGGACATAAAGGACAATTTGTATTTGGTTATGTAAAAGAAGTTCCGGTTGTGATCATGCAGGGACGTGTGCATTATTATGAAGGGTATCCGGTAACAGATGTGGTGCTTCCGGTGCGGCTGATGGGAATGTTAGGCGCAAAGAAGCTGATTCTTACCAATGCATCAGGCGGAATCAATACCGGATTCCATCCGGGCGATCTCATGCTCATCACAGACCAGATTATGAGTGGAATCCCTAATCCACTGATCGGTGCCAATGTCGAAGAACTTGGAACCCGTTTTCCGGATATGAGTGAAGCCTATAGTGAACGGATGCAGCAGATCATAAAGAAAGAAGCCCAAAAACTCGGCATTCCTCTGAAAGAGCAGGAGGCATTGGCCGGCGTGGTTGCGGTTGACGCCGTTTTTGACAGTGTTTCGGTCGCCACCACCTATCGGGCCAAACTGGCGGAACAGGGCGTTATTTTCTGCTCCATTTCCGAAGCCGTTCGCGAGCATCCCGATCTGGTGCGCCGCTATCTCGGTTCGGTCGTTCCTTATACCGACAATTTTTTTGCCTGCCTGAATTCGGCAGTCTTTACCGACGGATCGTTCGTTTATATTCCCAAAGGCGTCCGCTGTCCGATGGAATTGTCGACTTATTTCCGCATTAACGCCAAAAACACCGGACAGTTTGAGCGCACCCTGATTATTGCCGAAGATGACAGCTATGTCTCTTATCTTGAGGGCTGCACGGCACCCCAGCGTGATGAAAACCAGCTCCACGCCGCAATTGTTGAAATTGTTGTTCTTAATAATGCCGAAGTCAAATATTCGACCGTTCAGAACTGGTATCCCGGCGACAAGCAGGGCCGGGGCGGCATTTATAACT
>ERZ840371.3896-NODE-3896-length-11679-cov-2.364504_pt1 | contig 11679 bp, 8 predicted proteins | sample MGYA00519937_ERZ840371 | MGnify/ENA primary metagenome ERZ840371 (study PRJEB31850, sample SAMEA3708873) | human gut metagenome | biome: human gut; feature: human-associated habitat; material: faeces | place: China | collected 2014 ... | reverse complement strand
GGGTGGTTTCTGATGCGGCGCGCTGCGCGCCCCGCACAGGCTAAAGCCTTTAACAAAAACGTAAACTATAGTTTACGTTTTGCCGAATACACAGGAGTTTTCTATGTCGGGTTCTTCGGTCCGCATGTACCGAGCCACGCTTCGCACAAACAGCGCACCGCCCAAGCTCGTCGTCGTTGAAGCCGAATGCCTTTCGCCCGATGAGCGCACAGCATTTGCATTGCTATCAAGTCGCGTCGCCGCCGTTCTGGTCCCTTGCCCGGCGCAAGGTGAACTTGCCATCCAATGCCAAACGCACAGCTGCCCGCTCAATCAGGCTGCCGTAATCGCAACCAGCCAACGCGGCCTGCCGCTCCTTCTAGAAGCCGGCATCGCACTCGCCCTTCGTGGCGCCGGATACGAAAACGAGACCGCCGCCGACATGGTCTTTAAACCACGATCGAGCGGCGGCCTCGCAGCAGCCATTGAATATATGTGCAGACTCGTTGCCTAAAAGGACAAGCTAGAAACCAAGGCCAAAGCCCGTTCCGGTAATCGCCGAGTACATAAAGTAAACGTTGACCACGTTGAGGAACACACCCGTGATGCAACCGTTGCGCAGGTAGCGCTCGCACACGATGCACGCCATGGCGGCGGAGTCATCATTGTTCTTTGCCTGGCGTCCCGCCGTAAAATACGTCGCCACGCTCAGCAGCAAGTTGAGCACCGGCAGCGCCAGCAACTCGTAGCTCTTGCCCCAGCGCGTCGCCTCGCCGGCGGCATTAAACTTTGTTGCCACCTCGGGGCCAATGTTGGGGATAACACACGCTGCGACCACCAGCGGAATCACCGCAAGTACGAGCAGCGCAATACCCATGTAGCCAGCTTTTTTGCCATATTTAAACATATGCGTCGTCCTTACACGTTAAAGCGGAAGTGCACGACGTCGCCATCGGCCATAACATAGTCCTTGCCCTCAATACGCAGCTTGCCGGCAGCCTTGGCGCCCTGCTCGCCACCAAGCTCGATGTAGTCGTCGTAACCAATGACCTCGGCCTTAATAAAGCCGCGCTCAAAGTCGGTGTGGATGACGCCGGCGGCCTGCGGGGCGGTCGCGCCCTGACGCACCGTCCAGGCCTTGACCTCCATCTCGCCAGCCGTAAAGAACGACTGCAGGCCGAGCAGCTTGTAGGCTGCCTGCGCGAGCACGTCCAGGCCGGGCTGCTCCAGGCCCAGGCTCTCCAGGTAGTCGGCAGCGTCCTCGGGATCGAGTTCGGAAAGCTCGGCCTCGATCTTGGCGCAGATCGGCAGCGGCTTGACACCGTCGATGGGTGCCAGGTCCTCGTTGAGCATGTCCTCGTCTACGTTGGCCACATACAGGATGGGCTTCATGGTGAGCAGGAACAGGCCCTTGGCAGCGGCGCGCTCCTCGTCGGTCATCTCCATGGATGCGGCGCGCTTGCCCTCGTTGAGCCAGGCAAGCAGACGCTTGGCAACCTCGAACTTGGGCATGAGCTCCTTGTCGCGCTTGGCCTCTTTCTCGAGCTTGGGCAGCTGCTTCTCGAGCGTGCCCATGTCGGCCAAGATGAGCTCGGTCATGATAGTGTCGGCATCGCCGGCGGGATCGACGAACTCGCCCGTGCGGCCCACCTCGCGCATAACGTTGGGGTCCTTAAAGTAGCGCACGACCTCGCAGATGGCATCGGTCTCGCGAATGTTAGCCAGGAACTGGTTGCCCAGACCCTCGCCCTCATTAGCGCCCTTCACCAGACCTGCGATGTCGACGAACTCGACCGTCGCCGGCACAATGCGGCCCGGGTTGACGATGTCGGCGAGCTTTTGCAGGCGGCTATCGGGCACGTCGACGATACCCACGTTGGGGTCGATCGTGGCGAACGGGTAGTTGGCGGCAAGGCCGGTCTTTTTGGTAAGCGCGGTGAACAGCGTCGACTTGCCCACGTTGGGCAGGCCCACGATACCGATGGAAAGGGACACGACAGCTCCTTTTGGTACAAGCATTTCAAACTGCATAAGTATAGCGCCGCCGCAGCATCTGGGCGAACCCGGACGCCACGGCGGCACGAATGAAGCAGAGATTGGGGTCGCCGACTAGTCTGCGAGCTTTTCCACCTGGTCGAGCACCTTGTTGAGCTTTTCCTTTGCCTCGGCCTTGATCTTCTCGGCCTCCTCGTGAGCCTTCGCCTTCTGGGCAGCCTTTTCCTCGGCCTCGGGGTCGACGACAACCAAGTTGGACGCATCGTGTTCAACCAGCTTGAGCGCATGCTCGGGACAAACCTTGACACAGGCGCCGCAGCCTAAACAATACGTGGACTCCAACGCAAAGCGGCCGCTTCCTACCAGATCGCAGGCAAACGTGGGGCACACGTTGACGCACTCGCCGCACGACGTGCACTTGTCAAAATCGCACTCCGGTGTGCTCACCTGCATGTTCTGGGCAAGCTCGGGGTGGTTTTGCAGCGTCGAGAGCACCAGCTGCCGCCCGTGCGTAAGCGTACGGCGACGCTTTGCCGTCGTGGTACCGCACATGGTGTTGAGCGTGCGCTCGAGCTGGGTAATCTGGTGGCGGTGGGCTTTGAGCTTCTGCGTCACCGAGGCCAGCGCCGCCGTCGCCGGATTGAGCTTGGTCACCGTCAGGCCCGTGGTGCGGGCAATCTTATCCATGTACTCCTTGCGCTCGTACTCGCGGCGCTTATGACATTTGAGGCTCTTGGGGTCGACCTCCAGGCCCATGCCCGTACCGGCCCACTCCTCGGCGGTAGCGATTGCCTCGCCCAGAATGTCCTCACCGCCGGTGTTGCGGCATTTATCGCACACGCCCAACGGCAGGTACACACTCACGTTGGGATAGTCCGCCAGTACCGAGAACCAGGTCTCGGCCGTAATATCGCCCACGCAGGCAACGACGACCTCGTTCTCGCGCGGCATGCGCTTAAGGGCGCGCGTGCAGGTGACGTAGGCGGTCTCGTGGCTCGTAGCTGCCGAGACAATGTCGTCATACAGGTTTTTGGGCGCCAAGCGCGGCGAGATGATCGCCTCGGTCGGACAGGCAGCGGCGCACAGGCCGCACTTACGACAGGAGTCGAGGATCTCGATGGCGTCTTCCTCGACCTCGATAGCGTTGACCGGGCACACGTCCATGCACGCGGTGCAGCCGCTCTTTTCGTTTTTGCAGGTCAGGCACGGAATGGTGTTGCCGCGCGGACGCTCCTTGTAGTCGGCAGGATTCCACTGCGGAGCCGACGGATCGAGTGCATCGGTCACGCCGCCAAGCGGGTTTTTAAGAAAGTCGAAACCCTTGCTGATCTCGATAATGTCATCAAACAGATCGTGTTCCTGCGCCATGCGCGGCCCCTCCCTGAGCAGTGCAAACAAGCAAGAAATAATGATACGCCATCGGCCCGTGCCTCGAGCAAATTACACGCGGAGCACCTTTGCGGCAAATAGCCCATGGCCTATCGCCGCCTCGATTGCACAAGGTCAATCAAGCACCAAACTATGCCTCGCACATGAGCTGCACGAGCTTTTGTTTGGTCACCTTGGCCTGCTCGTTGGCCATATTACGCTCGTTTCTAAAGACCGCATTTGCAACACCCTGCAGATCGGCATCGGAAATCTCGCCAAGGCCCAGCTCCTCGAGCGTCGTCGGCAGACCAACGCGCTGGCAAAACTCGAGCACCTGATCAAGCTCGGGCGCACGTTCCAGGCGCAGCTGCACCACCAGGCCAAACGCTACGGCCTCGCCGTGCATGGCCTTGCACTCGGGCAGAATCGTCAACCCGTTAGCGATAGCATGGGCGAGCGCTAGGCCGCCACTCTCAAAGCCGACACCCGAGAGCAAAATATTGCACTCGATCAGGCGCTCAACCGCTGGCGATGTACGGCCCTTTTTTAGATCGCGCTTGGCAGCGACGCCGCATTCCATAAGCGTGTCGTAGCAGGCACGTGCCGCGACCAGTGCCAAGTGCCCCGGCGCGCCACCGTGCTCGTTCGCACCTCTCGCCGCGGCGCACGAACGCGCCTCGAAGTACGTTGCCAGCGCATCGCCCATACCAGCGACCGTCATACGCAGTGGGGCCGCCGCGACCACGTTGGTATCGACCACGACCAGGTCCGGATTCTTCTCGAGCATCAGATAGCGATCGAACGACCCATCCTCGTGATACAGCACCGAAATCGCGCTGCACGGACCGTCCATCGAAGCCGCCGTGGGGCATACACACAACGGCAGCTCAGCATAAAACGCAACGGCCTTAGCGATATCGAGCATCTTGCCACCACCGATACCGACTACCATGTCGCAATACTCGGCCCGCGCTTCCTTGGCCATTTCGACAACGGCATCTTCCGTACACGGACCGTTGTAAATTTTAAAGAACGGCTCGCTTAGTTCTTCATCCAGAAATCCATCGACGATCTGCCTGCACAGCCGATCCTCGGTGCCCTGGTCAAACAAGACATAGGCAGCGCAGCCCAACCATGACAAATACCTGCCCTGACGCGAAAGTTCGCCCGGCCCCTGAACATACCGGCCGGGACCGCCATAAACCATAGGAAGCGCCATACGAGAATCCGCCCTTCATCAAACAACGATTGGTGCAAAGTAACCTGACCCCTTTGCACCATAGCAAAAGGGGCAAAGCCATCTGTTGGCTTTGCCCCTTCCTTAGCTTGATTTACTCATCCATGAGATAGTAGTGGCCCAGCGCGTCGGCACCCAGGATGGCGTTTGCGACCATCTCGGGCGTCACCTCAAACGGCATGTTGCACATGGTGTCCTCGGGCGCGCAAGCGGCCTCGGCAACGACCATGGCCTGCTCGCGCGTAACCTCGGCAACGCCAAGCTCCTTCATCGTGACCGGCAGGCCCAGCTCAATGCAGAAGTCCAGGACTTCCTCGAGTTTCTCAGTCGGAGCATCCTCGAGTACCAGCTGGACGATGGTGCCAAAGGCGACCTTCTCGCCGTGATACATGCCGTGGCACTCGGGCAGCATCGTCAGGCCATTGTGGATGGCATGAGCAGCAGCAAGGCCCGAGCTCTCAAAGCCAATGCCCGAAAGCAGCGTATTGGCCTCGATGATATGCTCGACTGCAGGCGTGAGCGCACCCTTCTCCAGCGCGACCTTGGCCTTGACGCCATCGGCCATAAGCGTCTCGTAGCAAAGCTTGGCGAGCGCCAGACCGGCCATGCCGCCCTTGCCGCCAGCGCAGGTGCCACCGTCGGCATCATGCGTCGCCTGGGCCTCAAAGTAGGTTGCGAGCGCATCGCCCATACCGGAAACCGTCAGGCGCACCGGGCTCGCCGCGATAACCGTCGTATCCATCAGGACAATGTTGGGGTTTGCCTTAAGGAAGAGATATTTATCGAACTGGCCATCGTCGGTGTAGAGCACCGAAAGCGCCGAACACGGGGCATCGGTCGAAGCAATGGTGGGGCAAATGATAACCGGGGACTCCAGGTAATAGGCGACGGCCTTCGCGGTGTCGAGGATCTTGCCGCCACCGACGCCGACGATGATGTCGCAACCGTTGTCGCGAGCGAGCGCAACCAGGCGATCGACCTCGCTCTTGGAGCACTCGCCGTTAAAGTCCTCAAACAGCAGCTCGGCCTTAGCCTCGGCAAAACCGCCCTCGATCTTGGCACCGACGCGCTTCTTGCCCGAAGGCGTCACGATGACGAGGGCCTTAGCGCCGAGCGGCTCGACATAGGAGCCGAGCTTGGCGAGCTCGTCCGGGCCCTGGATGTACTTGCTGGGGCTATTGAAAATTGCAGCCATAACCATCCCATTCTCTAAAAGAAAAAGAAAGGGGCTCCGTACGGATACGTGCGGAGCCCCTCGTTACGATAACAAGAGTCGATTAGAAATCGATGTCGGTGTCGTAGTAGCAGGCCTTGAGGATCTTCTCGAAGTCGGCAGCCTTGGTCTCACGCGGGTTCTCGGGCGTGCAGGCGTCGGTCTCGGCGTTCGCAGCGATCTCGGGCAGCTTGGCGAGGAACTCCTCCTCGGAAACCATCTGCGGATTCTCGGCGTCGACCTTCACGCCACCATTCGCGTAATCCTTGATGGACTGCGGAATGTTGAGCTGGTCATTGAGGTCGCGAATCTTCTGGACGAGCGCAGCGATGAGCTCCTCGTTGGTCTCGCCGGGAAGGTGCAGGACCTCCTTGGCCACGTAAGCGTAACGCTCAGCAGCACGCGGGTCCTTGGAGTTCCACTGGATAACCTTGCCCAGGTACATGGCGTTAGCGGCACCGTGGATGATGTGGCCGTTCTCGAAGGCAGCACCGGTCTTGTGAGCCATGGAGTGAACGATGCCGAGCAGGCCCGAGGAGAAGGCGATACCGGCGATGCACTGAGCCTCGTGCATGTGCTGACGGGCCTCATGGTCGCCAGCATAGGACTTGGGCAGCCACTCGACGATCTCGCGGATGCCGTGCAGGGCGTTGGCATCGGTGAACATAGAAGCGCAGGTGGAAACGTAGGCCTCCATGCAGTGGGTCAGAGCGTCCATGCCGGTGTGAGCGCAAAGCTTAGCAGGCATGGTATAGGTGAGCTCGGGGTCGACGATGGCGACATCCGGGGTGATGTTGAAGTCGGCCAGCGGGTACTTGATGCCCTTGGCGTAGTCGGTGATGACGGAGAAGGCAGTGACCTCGGTAGCGGTACCGGAGGTAGAGGAGATGGCGCAGAAATGAGCCTTCTGACGCAGCTCGGGGAAGCTGAACGGCTGGATGATGTTATCGAAGGACTCCTCGGGATACTCGTAGAAGACCCACATGGCCTTAGCGGCATCGATGGGCGAGCCGCCGCCGATGGCGATAATCCAGTCAGGCTCGAACTCGCGCATGGCCTCGGCGCCCTTCATGACCGTCTCGATGGACGGATCGGACTCGACGCCCTCGAACAGCTTGACCTCGAAGCCGCCTTCCTTAAGGTCGGCCTCAACGTCCTGCAAGAACCCGCCGCGGCGCATAGAGCTGCCGCCAGAAACGATGATGGCCTTCTTGCCCTTGAGGTTCTTCACCTCGTGGCGAGCGCCCTCACCAAAGTACAGATCGCGAGGATTGGTAAAACGTCCCATACTGTGCCTCCTAAACAAGCCCCTCTTAGACTTGCGTATATAACGGAGCACCCGATTGGCTCCGTTAGGACCGTTTTGCGCGTTGCCGGCGATGACAATGCGCGATGTCTAAACGTCTCAACGCTCAGACAAACACTATTCTACCGTTCTGGTTGGTCAGTTATTCACCTAAAGCCGACAATGATGAAACGTTTTTTCTATCCCTGAAGACCCTTGTGGGGCATTCATACTCCCAAGCTGGGCAAACGTTTTATCAAGGTTGACCACATATCCCGGGCAGGACTGTGCCCCTCCAAAATGCGCCCCGTTCGCCGCCAAAAATCGACCGTTTGCGGCACCGTGATACCACTCAGTCGTCCAAGGTGCCGACATTTGTGCGACATCCGTCTTCGTGGTGCAAAGGTGCATGTCCAAGTGCGGCACCCCCGGTGTGCCACATGCGGGTAAACTAGAACTTTATATAGAGACATTTGAACCCTAACCGCAGCAAAGGAGGCCCCATGGCATTCGATCCCATTCAAGAGGATTGCCATCGCCTCGTTCTTGAGGCCTTGCGCCGCGACAATATCCCGCTCACCGACGGCCCCGCCGTCGAGCGCCTGATGGAGCAATTCACCCGCAACCCCGCGCCGCTCATCGTGCACGACCGCGACCGCGCCGGGCACCTCATTGCCAAGGTGGTCGAGGCTGTCGACTACCGCATCCCCTTTATCCCCGACGACGCCCAGGCAGAGCAAGAAGAAGCCGCAGCCGAGAACATGCTCCGCGAGGCAGCCGCGCTCGATCCGGCCAACTGGGATGCCCAGCGCATGCTGACGGCGCTCACCGCCGAATCCAACGAGGAATACGTACAGTACCTGGTGTCCAAGTGCGATGAAGTCGAACACGACCTGGCGCTCAAGATCGCCTCGGCTCAGGACCCCTACGAGCGTGAGGCCGCTGGCGACCTCACGCGCCGCCCCTATCTGCGCTGGCTTGCCGCCTTGGCATCGCGCGCCCTCATTAGCGGCCGCTATCGCATGTCGCTCGAAGCCGCAAATCGCAGCTTGGACTTTGCGCCCAACGACCCCGCTGGTGTCCGCCACACCGCGATGCTCGCCATGGCAAAGCTCGAATACCCCGCCGAGGAGCTCAAGCGCTTTCGCTCCGCTCACTCCGTGCCGTACCTCGCGAATACCCCGCTGCGCCGCCGTCCCAAGGATGCAGAGCGCGACTTGGACCCGTGGACGCTCATCGCACTGATGAGCGCAGCCTGGCGCGAGCTGGACTACGAGGGTGCCGAGCACCACCTGCGTATCCTTGCGCGCTCGTGCCCGCACGCAGCCGAGGCGCTCTACTTCCAAACCGAGTTTCCCGATGGCGTCTATGCCCGCGTCAACGTGGGTGCAGGCTCCACCGACGAACTCGTCCTTGCACTCTCCGAGGCGACGCCGGTACTGCAGGAGGGCCTGGGCGCGCCCGACAACGCCAGCTTTGCCGCCTGGGTCGCCACCAACGACATCGTGCGCTCCCAGATCGACGAGCGCATACTGCGGGCGGCCGAGCAGGGCTTGCCGTTTAAGGGAGGAGACCTCTAATGGATCCGAGCGTCTACATCCCCGCCTACCTGGAGCGCACCTATCTGGCGTCGCACCCCGAGCTCACCGATGCAGCACGCGAGCTTGTCCATAACGACATTAGCGCGAATCCCCAAAAGTATGCGCAGTCCGAGCATGCTCAGGCGCTGCTGTCCTATGCCGGTGTTCATCGCCACCTGCTCGACGAGCTCCATCGCATCGAGGACATGGGCAGCGACGAGGAGTTTGAGCAGACGCGCAACCGCCTGTTCGACGATATGCGTGATGAGCTGCTCAAGATCGTCCGCATCGATGCGCTGGCCGTCGATGCCCAGCTGCTCGCCATCATTTTGGCGGACACGCCCGTCGACGCCTGCCTGGGCGACCTGATGAAGCTCGAGACGAGCACGGCCGACTACTTGCAACAGGGCGTGCCCGGGTTTGATATGGAGGCCCCGCACTACTGGGCCAATAATGTTTTGGCCGACGGTGTCACCGCAGCGGACCTTACCGTGAGCGAGCCGGCCCTTATCGGGTGGCTTCACACACTCGAGGCCATCTCGCAGCTGTGCATGGCGAGCGCTCGTTACCGCGCCGCCGCCAACTATGCTCGCCGCGTTCTTAAGGCGGAAGGCTATCCTACCCGGGCCGCCGGCACCGTGCTGCTCGCCCTCGCCCGCCTAGAAGACCAGGACGGCTTTTTTGCCCTGGCCCACCAGCTCGAGGAGCAGATGGGGGCAGACGCACTCGAAAACTCTCCTTGGTACCTGCTCGCCCGCACGATCTTGCTGTTCAAAACGAACAAGATGCGCCCGGCGACGCGCGCGCTGCGTGAGTTCGCTAACCGTTGCGAGGGCGGCGCGTTCTTCTTGCTGAACCCCATGTACCAGACGCCGTATCTTCCCTGCCGACCCGAGCCGCGCGACCCCTGGGACCTTTCGCACCAGGCAGTTTGGGAGGCCGACGGCATCATCTCGGACACCCCCGACTTTGCCCCCTGGGCCAACGCCTGCGAAGATGTATCGCAGCTCGCCCAGGAATTTGCGCGCCGCTACGGATTCTAGTGACGCACTCGACCCGACCATGTCGTTTACGTTAGGAACGGTTTCATGAACCTCCGCTCATCTCTTGCCTGCACCTCGAGTGATATCGCTCGCTGGGGGCTGCGCTCTGTCCTTAAGCGCCAGGGCGGCGTACTCCCCGGCCGCATCGCCATGAAGATCAACCCCTATCTGCTGAGCGACCTGGCGAGTCTTGTCGACCGCAGCGTGGTGATCACCGGCACCAACGGTAAGACCACCACCTCCAACCTCATCGCCGACGCCGTTGCCGCCAGCGGCGCCACCGTGGTATGCAACCGCGCCGGCAACAACATGGAGCCGGGCGTGGTGGGCGCACTGCTCGAAGCGCGCAGCGACCTCAAGCGAGCCGGCGGCGGCAAGCGCGTGGGCGTTTTTGAGTGCGACGAGCTCTACACCGTACGCGTTCTGCCCAAGCTCAAACCGACGTACTTTGTGCTGCTCAACCTGTTCCGCGACCAGCTGGATCGCTATGGGGAGATCGACCATACCCAAGACGTCATTGCCCATGCGTTGGAGCTCTCTCCGGCAACAACGCTCATCTACAACGCCGACGATCCGCTGTGCGCCTCGATCGCCGCGCGCGTCCCCAATGCAAGCATCGCCTTTGGCATCGACGGCGCCACGGGCACCGAGTCCGACCGCATTAGCGACTCGCGTTTTTGCTCACAGTGCAACGCACCGTTGGAGTACGACTATGTGCAGTACGGCCAGCTCGGAGCCTATCATTGTCCTTCGTGCGGATGGGAGCGTCCCGCGCTGGTCCGTCGCGTGACGGGCGTGGAGCTCGGCTGCGACGGCTACGGCTTTGACCTGGTCTTTGGACCTGCGCCCGACGCTGCTGCTGCACACATCGCCACACGCTACAACGGCCTGTACATGGTCTATAACGTTGCCGCCGCCTTCTTTGCGGCGCGCGAGCTGGGCGTGGACGCGGCACATCTGCAGCCCACGCTCGATGCCTACGTCCCCGCCGGCGGACGCATGGGCCGCTGGGATATTGCCGGCCGCACCGTCGAGGCAAACCTGGCAAAGAATCCCGTAGGCTTCGATCGACAAATCCAGTCCATCAAGACGGCAGGCGGCAGACTCTGCGCTTTCTTCCTCAACGACAACGATGCTGACGGCCACGATGTATCGTGGATCTACGACGTCGACTTCGAGCGCATCGCCGACACGCCGGGTCTTGTCGCCTTTGCCGGAGGCACGCGTGCGCACGACATGCAGGTACGCCTCAAGTACGCCGGCATCGATGCCGCGATTATCTCGGACGTCGCGCAGGCGATCGGCGCCGTGGCAGACGAGGCCGCCGATGACACCTTCTACGCCGTCGCCAACTACACGGCCTTCCCGCCGTTAGTCAAGGAGCTCGACGGGCTTAAAGACGACGATGCAAGCTCAATTGTCTCCCACGCCGTAACGCGCGCCGATGGTAGCGCTGTCCCCACCGATATTGCGCCGGTCGAGCTTTCGCGCCCGTTGCGCATCGTCTACCTGTATCCCGATGCGCTCAACCTCTACGCCGACGGCGGCAACGTTATCGCGCTCGAACGCCGCTGCGCCTGGCGCGGCATTCCCGTGCGTGTGGACGAAGTCCACATGGGCGAGACGCTCGACCTGACCGACGCCGACATCGTTATGATGGGCGGTGGCTCCGATCGCGACCAGCTGGCGGTTGCACATGAACTGCTCGCTCAAAAAGACAAGGTCGCGGCCTATGTTGAGGACGGCGGCACACTGCTTGCTATCTGTGGCGGTTATCAGCTGCTCGGCCGTTCGTACTACATGGGCGACGATCGCATTGAGGGTCTGGGCGTCATTGCCGCCGAGACTGTGCGTGGCTCCGACCGCCTGATCGGCAACGTCGCCGTCAAGACCGACCTGGCACCCGAGCCCTTTGTGGGATTCGAGAACCACGGTGGCCGCACGCTTTTGGACGCCGATGCCACGCCGCTCGGAACGTC
>ERZ840371.3894-NODE-3894-length-11688-cov-3.364996_pt1 | contig 11688 bp, 10 predicted proteins | sample MGYA00519937_ERZ840371 | MGnify/ENA primary metagenome ERZ840371 (study PRJEB31850, sample SAMEA3708873) | human gut metagenome | biome: human gut; feature: human-associated habitat; material: faeces | place: China | collected 2014 ... | reverse complement strand
ATATATCTGCATACGGTGCCTGCACAGCGTCCCCTCATTTTCCAAAGGAGGGGCAGGGGTGGTTTGTATAATTAATGAAACTCGCATTAATTACAATCCGTTACTTTCCGGCAGCTTTTCCTTTCAATTTCAAACCGACATCTTTTGCCCTCCAAAAGGTGGCATATTGCACCGCAAAAGGGCACCTTTGGGAGCCTTAAATGCCACCTTTTGCAATGCAAGAGGTGGCATTTAAAATCTGTAAGCAAATGCGTGGATGAAACTAAAAGTCTGGTATACAATCCCCGGAGACTAAAGAACGCCTCCATGAGGCGTACGGATACTTACAATAACAGCTGTTTAACGAAGCGGGAAAACTTACTGCCGGTCTATCCGCAGCACCTTGTCGCAATAGTCTACCACGGCAGGACGATGGGTAATGAATATCACGGTCTTGTCGTGCGGGGCAAGAATGTTGCGCAGCAACGTCCGCTCCGTATCGGGGTCGAGGGCACTCGTAGCCTCGTCGAAGAGCATTATGCTGCCACCGCGAAGCAGCGCACGGGCAATGGCAATGCGCTGTGCCTGTCCCTCACTGAGACCGCCGCCGTGCTCGGTGCAGTCGGTGTCAAGCCCCTTCGGCAGCGACCTGACAAATCCGGCACACGCCTTGTCGAGCGCAACAAGCATCTCGTCGTCGCCGGCACCGGGCTTGCCAAGGCGCAGGTTGTCGCGTATGGTGCCGCTCATAAGCGTATTTCCCTGAGGCACATAAACGAAGTTGCACCGCGTAAGGGGCGAGAGGGGCTGAGCCTCATCGGCATTATATATCGTTGCAGAGCCTTCACCAGGACGTATAAGGGCGAGAAGCATGCGCAGGAGCGTTGTCTTTCCGGCTCCCGTCTCACCGAGGACGGCGGTGCAGCTGCCGGGGGAGAAGTCGAAAGATAGACCGTCAATGACATTCCCGTCGCGGCGGTCGTAACAGTATGACACGTTCTCCAGCCTCACGCCCACGCCTCCGGGCGATGCCATAGACACAGGGTCGCCCTGTGCCTCAAGAGGGTTCTCTTCCAGTTCCATAAGCCTCTCGGCAGCCGTAAACACCGACACGAACGCGGGCACGAGCTTGGTGAGGTTGCGTGCCGGTCCCTGTATCTTGCCGACAAGCTGCAAAAACGCCGTCATGCCGCCGAATGAGAGGGTGTGGTTGTACATCCTTATGGCGCTCCAAAGGAAGGCTACAAGATATCCGAGTGCAAAGCCGAAGTTGAGAACGAGGTTGGAGAAGACGGAAAATGCCGTGCGGCGCACCACGTTAAGACGCAGCTCGCCCTGCGTGCGGTCAAGCCTGCCCACCATGTCGGTGTCGCGCTCGAGGGTCTTTATCAGCATACGGTTCTGTATGGTCTCCTGCAACACGCTCTGGACACGGCTGTCGCTGTCGCGCACAAGGCGCGTGAGCCGGCGCATGCGCCCCACATACATCTTGCTGACAACGACAAACACGGGTATCATGGCAACGATGACAAGGGCAAGACGGCGGTCCATGGAAAAGAGATACAGGAACGCGCCGAGGAAAAGGGCAAGCACGGAGATTGCCCCGGGAATGGTTTCGGTAAGGAAGTTGACGACGTTGTTGACGTCAAACTCAAGCCTGTTGAGCACGTCGCCGCTGTGGTGCCGCTCCTTGCCGTGCCACTCCGAGCGCAGGATGCGGTCGAGCATGCGCTGCTGCATGCGGTTCTGTGCGCGTATGCCCAGTATGTTCTTGACCCATACGCCTGATATGTGTATGGCAAAATCGCAAAGGACGAGGACACCCATCAGCGCAACCGACGTATAGAGCGAGCCGTCGACAGCATGCGACGCCACGTCGATGGCATGCTGTACTGCCCATACCGAGGCAAGGCTTACCACCACCCCGAGCAGTCCCAGCACGGCATTGAGCACCGCCTGCAGTCTGTTGCCGCGCCACGAGCGCCACAGCCACCTGATTATCTGCGACGTGGTGTAACGGCTTTCGTGCTTTCTGAAAAGTTCTCTTATGTTCATCTTCCAAGCGGTTTGTCTGTTTGCATATCCCTGTGTCACCTCCTCGTGTCTGCTCCCCACATCATCTTCTCGCGCAGGGTGGCGGCATAGGTCTGCCCTACGGGCTTCACCGTCTTTATGGTATACGGTGCCTTGCGTATCTCCAGCTGCACACCCTCGCGGCAGTCTGCCGACCTTCCGTCGGCTGCTATGAGGAAGTTGTGGCTGCGGCTCTCCACTTCGAGCCTTATTACGGCATCGTCGGGTATGACTATCGGACGTATGTTCAGGCTGTGCGGAGCCACTGGCGTAAGGCACAGTATGCCCGTGCCGGGCGTTATTATCGGTCCGCCGTTGGACAGGGAGTATGCGGTGGAGCCCGTGGGGGTTGTAACGATAAGCCCGTCGGCACGGTATGTAACGACATACTCGCCGTTTATCCACGTGTGTATGGATATCATCGAGGCATTGTCGCGCTTGAGTATGGAGATGTCGTTCATGGCACAGCTGCCCCCGCCGAACGGCGTGCCGCCTGCCGACAGTTGTATCACGGCATGCTCGTCGACAGCGTATCTGCCCGCACAAATTTCATCAAGCGCCTCGTTTATGCCGCCTGCACCGATATTGGCGAGGAAGCCCAGACGTCCCATGTTGACGCCGATAACGGGAATGCCCTTGTCGCCGACGGCGGCAGCCGACTTCAGCAGCGTGCCGTCGCCGCCCATGGATATTACGAAGTCGGCATCAAAGTCGCTGCCGTCGAACACCGTCACCGCCCCGATGCCCTTTATCCCGCCGTCGGAAAGAAAGGCGTAGAACATCCTTTCCATGAGGATATCGGCACCGTGACGCCGCAGACAGGACAACAGGCTTTGTATTCCTGCCGATTTTCTCGCCTGATATATATTGCCGAAAACGGCAAATCTCAACTGTTTCGCTGCCATGTTCTGTTATGTTTATTTTATGTTTTGCTGTGCACAAGGTGCCCGTTTGAGACTGCATGCGGGGCAACACTGATAAAAAAACATATTTTATTTTGCATTGTCCGCGGTTTAAACTATCTTTGTAATAAGATAAACGGCAGCCCGGCAATGCAGGAAAAATTTGATTGCAGGGCAGCCACGGGGTTGCTGCCTGTGACAAAATGATATGCAAAAATACTGCTTTTTGCTGAATAACAGGCAGATATAAATGAATAATTTAGGTTGTGACGGTTATATGCCCGTGAACTTTCAGGCAGCCTGCGGCAGGGAAACACGGCGGCAAAAGGAACCGGCAGACGGAAAAACGAAATGAAATGACAAAACTCAGCGTAAACATCAACAAGGTGGCAACTATCCGAAATGCACGCGGCGGCAACAATCCCGACGTGCTGAAAGTGGCAGCCGACTGCGAACTATTCGGCGCACAGGGCATCACCGTGCATCCACGGCCGGACGAAAGGCATATACGTTACGCGGACGTGCGCAGCATCAGGTCTCTTGTCAGGACAGAGCTGAACATAGAGGGGAACCCCATCGACAAATACATAGAGCTGGTGCTGGAGGTGCGCCCCACGCAGGTGACGCTCGTGCCTGACGCCGACGACCAGCTGACGAGCAACCACGGCTGGGACACGGTGGCACACAGGGCTTTCCTTACCGACGTAATAGGACGTTTCAAGGAGGCTGGAATACGCACCAGCATCTTCGTGGACCCGTCGTGCAGGATGGTGGACGGGGCAAAGGCATGCGGCACGGACCGCATCGAACTGTACACCGAGCCTTACGCATCGGGCTATGCAGCCGACAGAGCAGAGGCGATAAAGCCGTTTGTGGAGGCGGCAGAGGCGGCAAGGGAGCTGGGACTTGGGCTGAACGCAGGGCACGACCTGAGCCTCGAGAACCTTACTTACTTCCACCGCAACATACCATGGCTCGACGAGGTGAGCATTGGACACGCCCTCATCTGCGATGCGCTGTACATGGGACTGGGCAATACGATACGGGCATATCTTGACTGTCTGAAGTGAAAGAAGAACATTACACCTTATTATATATAATATGAAAGTATACCAATTCTTTGCCGACGGCTTCGAGGACATCGAGGCTCTGATACCGCTGGACATCATGCGCCGCGGCGGAGTGGAGTTTATCACAGTGAGCATAAACGGGTCTGAAGAGGTGACAAGCGCACACGGAGTGACGATAAAGACCGACATGACGTTTGAGGAAGGAAACTTTGACGATGCCGACCTGCTGATGCTGCCGGGAGGAATGCCGGGGGCTGAGAACCTGAACAGGCACGAGGGAGTGAAGAAGGCTATTCTCGCACAAGCCGGCAGGGGAAAGCTCGTGGCGGCTATATGCGCCGCACCAATGGTATTGGGCGGTCTGGGACTGCTCGAAGGCAGGCGTGCGACGTGTTATCCGGGGTTTGAACAATATCTTAAAGGTGCCGAATACACTGGCGAACTGTACACCGTAGACGGCAACATCGTCACGGGCGAGGGTCCGGCGGCGGCACTGCCATACGCCTATAAGCTGCTGTCCATGCTCAAAGACAGCGGCACGGCGGACGGCATAGCAGACGGCATGAGATATCTGCACCTAATGGAGGGATAACGCAAAGGCACTTGTATGGTTACGGACTATGTCATAATAGTGGCAGGGGGAAAGGGTCTGCGCATGGGAGGAGACATTCCCAAGCAGTTTCTTCCGCTCTGCGGAGAGCCTGTGCTGATGCACACGATAAGGCGGTTTCGCGAATACAGCGATGCACTGAACATAATATTGGTGCTCCCGAAGGCGCAGCACGGATATTGGGAGGAGCTTTGCCGGAAGCACGGCTTCGGCATAGAGCACAGCATAGCGGAAGGCGGTGAGACGCGTTTCCACTCCGTAAGGAACGGACTGGCACTGATACCCGACGGCACGACAGGCACAGTGGGAGTGCACGACGGTGTCCGCCCGTTTCCGGCAACCGGGGTGATAAGCCGCTGTTACAGCATGGCACGGAGCGCAAATGCCGTCGTACCGGTCGTACCGGTTATCGACACTATACGCCATACGGCAGCGGACGGCAGCTCGGTGACCGTGCCGAGAAATGAATACGTGCTTGTACAGACACCGCAGGTATTTGACATCGGCATGCTGAAGGAGGCATACCTCCAGCCGTATACTGAGGAATTCACCGACGACGCGTCTGTAATGGAGCATGCCGGAGCGCGCATAACACTAACCGGAGGGAACAGGGAGAACATCAAGATAACCACTCCTTTCGACATGAAAACAGCCGAGGCAATAATCGGCAGACAGCAAGAATAACGCCTGAACGATACAACATGCTTAACATCTTGGACCAGGACATACAGTATATGCCGGGCATCGGACCGCGGAAAAAGGCGTTGCTGAACAGCGAACTGGGCATAGCGACGCTCAGGGACCTGCTGGAATACTATCCTTACAAGTATGTTGACAGAAGCCGCATATATACCGTAAGCGAGATAAGAAGCGACATGCCGTTCGTCCAGATAAGCGGACAGATACTCAGTTTCGAGGAGTTTGAGATGGGACCGAGACGCAAACGGCTCGTCGCCCACTTCTCCGACGGCACGGGAATTGCCGACCTTGTGTGGTTCACAGGCGCACAATATATAATGAAGACGTTCAAGGTAGGGATAAGATACATCGTCTTCGGCAAGCCTACAATATTCGGCAGCCGTTACCAGCTGGCACATCCTGAGATTGAACAGGCATCGGATCTGCAGCTGTCGCAAATGGGCATGCAGCCCTACTACGGCACGACGGAGAAGATGAAGAAAGCGGGCATGACCTCAAGGGCGGTGGAGAAGATAGTGAAAGGCATACTTGAGAAAATCACCGTGCCGCTCGACGAGACGCTTCCGCCGTTCATCACGGGGCGGCTGAAGCTCGTATCGCGGGACACGGCACTGCGGAACATTCACTATCCGAAGACTTCCGAGGACATGTCGAAAGCAAAACTGCGCCTCAAGTTCGAAGAACTTTTCTACATACAGCTCAACATCCTGCGCTACGCAAGCGACCAGCGGCGCAAATACCGGGGATATATTTTCAGGCACGTGGGCACGTTTTTCAACGGCTTCTACCACGACCACCTGCCCTTTCCGCTCACCGGCGCACAGAAAAGGGTGATAAAGGAGATACGCAGGGATGTCTGTTCGGGAAGCCAGATGAACCGTCTGCTGCAGGGAGATGTCGGCAGCGGCAAAACGCTTGTGGCACTGATGTCCATGCTCATTGCGCTCGACAACGGCTTTCAGGCGTGCATCATGGCTCCGACGGAGATACTCGCCGAGCAGCACCTGGCAACAATCAGGGGCTTTCTCGGCAACATGGACATACGCACGGAACTGCTCACAGGCATCGTAAAGGGCAGAAAAAGGAAGGAGGTGCTCGACGGTCTGCTGGACGGAAGCGTGCAGATACTTGTCGGGACGCATGCCGTGATAGAGGAAACGGTGCAGTTCGCCAACCTCGGTCTTGTCATAGTTGACGAGCAGCACAGGTTCGGCGTGGCTCAGCGTGCCAAGCTGTGGAACAAGAGCAGCAACCCGCCGCATGTGCTCGTGATGACGGCAACACCCATACCGCGCACACTTGCCATGACTATATACGGCGACCTGGATGTCAGCGTGATAGACGAGCTGCCTCCAGGACGCAAGCCCGTGATGACAATACATAAGCTTAACAACCAGATGACGAGCCTTTACAACGGCATAAGGCAGCAGATTAACGAAGGCAGACAGGTCTACATAGTATTCCCTTTGATACAGGAGAGCGAGAAAAGCGACCTTCAGGACCTTGAAAACGGATACAAGACGCTGTGCGAGGTGTTTCCCGAATTCAGCATAGGGAAGGTTCACGGCAAGATGAAACCGGCAGAGAAAGAGGCAGAGATGCAGAGGTTTTTAGGACACAAGACGCACATTCTCGTTGCCACAACCGTGATAGAGGTAGGGGTAAACGTGCCGAACGCCTCCGTAATGGTTATACTGAACGCCGAACGCTTCGGGCTTTCACAGCTGCACCAGCTTAGAGGACGGGTCGGAAGGGGTGCCAGCCAGTCGTACTGCATACTCGTAAGCAAGCCGCAGCTCAGCAAGGATACACGCCGGAGAATAGACATTATGTGCGACACGAACGACGGTTTCAGAATAGCGGAAGCCGACCTCAAGATGCGCGGACCCGGCGACTTGGAGGGCACACAGCAAAGCGGCATGGCGTTCGACCTCAAGATTGCCGACATAGCACGCGACGGACAGCTGGTACAGCTGGCACGCGAGGAGGCGCAGAAGATTGTCGATGACGACCCGACATGCCAAAAACCGGAGTACGAATTGCTGTGGAACAGGCTCGCAGCACTGAGAAAAACAAACATCAACTGGGCTGCAATATCCTGAAAGAACAGTGTTTAGACATATTAATGACTGTGTTAAATTGACAATAAAAACTGTTAATATATATACAACTTCAGGTATTTTTTATTATATTTGCACCGAACTACTAAGTTAACCGATAACTTTTTTCATATTTTTTATCGGTTCTTACCATGCGGACAAGCACCGCCTCGTAAATAAACAATAAAGATTATTATGCACTTTAGAAGAACAATTAAGACATTTGCGATTACAACTTTACTGACAATATCAGCCCTTCCGGCGACGGCACAGGACCTGTTGGCACGTCAGGCGCCGGTGGACAGAAAGATGAAAGCCGTAGATACACTGGTTCTACGCAACATAATACAAAAAGAACAGGCACATTCTCCGGCGGCACAGCTCTACACCGAATGGAGCAACAAGTACGCACACCGCGCCACACAGCTGCCGGACTCATTCAATATCAACCTCCGCAAGTTCTGCATGCCTACCACGAGCAAGGTCATTACGTCTAATTTCGGACGCCGCTGGGGACGCATGCACAAGGGAATTGATGTAAAGGTATACATCGGGGACACTATCCGTGCAGCCTTTGACGGCAAGGTACGCATCGTAAGATACGAGGCAAAAGGATACGGAAACTATGTCGTGATACGCCACAACAACGGTCTTGAGACGATATACGGGCACATGTCGAAGCATCTTGTAAACGAGAATGTGAACGTAAAGGCGGGCGATCCCATCGGACTTGGAGGCAACACGGGACGCAGTACGGGCTCGCACCTGCACTTCGAGACACGTCTTTGCGGCGTGGCACTTAACCCGGCGCTGATGTTCGACTTCAAAAACCAAGACGTAACGGGCGATTCTTACATGTTCCGCCGCAATTCTTACACGAACGAATCAGAACAAGCGAACAGGCTCTACGGCAAGACAAGCGACAGCTACAGCCCCTCTGACGTGAACAGCAACAGGCAGCAGACATCCAAGACAAGCACAAGAAGCAGAAGCGAGGTGCGCTATCACAAGGTAAGAAAGGGCGAAACGCTGTCTTCTATAGCAAGCAAGCGCGGCATATCCGTGGACAAGCTGTGTAAAATCAACCGCATAAGCAAGGGCAAGAAGATACGTCCGGGGCAGATACTGAGGTATACATAAGCCGTATCACGGAACACAAGACATTTTATAAGATAAAGAAAAACGCCGGAATGACATACAAATCATTCCGGCGTTTCTCTTTATTTAACCTCAGGGGGGGCGGCATCTGACATGCCGCCCGATATAATCCGGCTTATTTCTTCACAGCCTTTGCCTTGCAAGCTTCAGCCTTCTTGCAATCCGCTTTCTTGCATACAGACTTGCACTCAGATGCCTTCTTACAGTCAGCCTTGCATCCGGCAGCCTTAGTGCACTTCATATCCTTGCACTCAGCCTTGCACCCGGCTGCCTTTTTGTCATCACAACGCTTCTTGCCGCAAACGGCTTCTGCCTGCATCTTCTTACCGTCACACTTCTGTACACACTCTTTCTTACAAGCCTCCTTAGAGACCTTACCACTCTGAGCAGACGCTCCCGTTGCAAAGCATAGAGCCGCCATGAGTGATATACTCATTATCATTCTTTTCATTCTTAAAAAACTTTTATCTGTTTATAAAAAATCCGTTGTCTGCAAAAATACGGCTTTAGCGGAAGAGACTGAAGAAAAATTAGTTATAAAAAGCTAAACAAACAATTATTAACCAATATCCCGCAGTTGTTTCATCCGTCACTGCCGTTTGCGCCTAAGTATCAGTCTGACAACAAACCATACATGGCTTGCCAGGGTCTGCGCCACACCGTAGTGGCTGCACATTATACTGAAACGCTCCATAAGCGACGCCCGGTGATAGCGTGTTGACTGCCCCTCACGGCGGTAGTTGGCAACGACGGCATGCACATTTTTCAGCTCCAGTCCCTCCTGCTCCGCCTCCTTCATCACATTTATACACCAGTCAACATCGGCAGAATGGCGATAACGCAGGTCATAAAGATGCCTGCGCGCTATATCGGTACGGGCATAGAAAGCCTGATGACATACAAGCATGCCGTTAATAAACGAGCGCCATGTAAGCACCTCGGGCGGAGCAAGACGGCGATGAAACAGGAAATTGCCCTCATTGTCCATTACGTCAGTGTCACCATAGAGCACTGCCGGCAACCGTTTTCCGGCTTCCGCCGCATCATTCTGCCGCGCATGGCGCGCCACAAGGTCAAGAGTGTCCCTGTCCGGAAAGCAGTCGCCCGCATTAAGGAAGCACACATAATGCCCCGTTGCCATGGCAAGCCCCTTGTTCATCGCATCGTAAAGCCCACGGTCGGGCTCAGACTTTATGGTTACCGTGTGCCCTATCACGGTGGCATCGGAACACATCTTATAGACACGGGCAAGCTCAAGCGTCCTGTCCTTCGATGCCCCGTCTATTATAAGATGCTCCACGTACGGATATTTCTGCATCAGCACACTGTCCGCCGTGCACTTGAACACATCGGCGGCATTGTATGTAACCGTTATTACCGTAAACTTTATCATATCTTATAATGTCTGTAGGCAATCGCCTGATTGTACACCTCGATATACTTCAGAGCCACGCTCTGCTGTGAATAGGTGGATGTCACCTTGCGCACTGCATCGTGGCAAAGCCCCTCATAGCGTTCCGGACTGAGCGTCCACGCCATGCCCTCCGCCAGGTCGGCTGCGTTGCGGTATTCTGCCACATAGCCGTTCTTCCGGTGGTCTATCATCTCCGGAATGCCGCCCACATTAAATCCGACGCAGGGCACGCCGCATGCCATTGCCTCCATTATGGTGTTCGGCAGGTTGTCCTCAAGCGAGGGAAGCACAAAAAGGTCGGCTGCATTATATACATCCACTATCTTCTTCTCGTCGCTGACGTAGCCTATAGGATATACAGGGAACGGCAGGCTGCCCTCATACTCTTCGGCATGACCGCCAAGGATTACGATACCCGTGTCTGCGGTCATCTCAGGATTGCTCTCAGCGAGCTTTCTGCAAGCCTCCACAAGATATCCCATTCCCTTGCGGCTGTCAGTGATGCGCTGCGACACAAACAGTATGAGCCGCTTGTCCTGCGGCAACGACAGGTTCATGCGTGCCTCCGTCCTGTCACCCGGACAGAACACGCGCGTGTCTATCGGGTTGGGGATAGCCACGACATGCTTTCCCGCAAGCAGCGAGGCAGAGCGCGCGTTGGCTGCGAGCCACCTGCTGCACGTCACAAAAACGATGTTGTGACGGTGCCAGATGCGCTCCTTTTTCTTCCACACCCTGTATGCCATGTCGCGGTCTGAGCCGCCTCCCGGCAGATAGCGGCAATGGTTGCACGCGCCGTTACGGTATGCCTTGCACGTGCGCGGATAATGGCAGATGCCCGTGGCAGGCCAGAAGTCGTGCATGGTCCACACCACCGGCTTGCCGCTCTCCAGTATGCGGCGTATGCCCTTGAGCGACAACATGCCCTGGTTTATCCAGCTAAGGTGTATCACGTCTGCCTCCTTAAACTCCCGCAGCTTCGTTATGTCCGTGCCGGCATTGGCTATGTCTATCTCAAAAAGATGCTTCCGCGAGAAATGGAGCCTCATGAATATGCACCAGCGTTCCCACAGGAAGTTCCACCGGCTGCGCAGTCCGCGCGGCAGCCCCACCACGGTAATCTGTTCCGTGTCCTTGTCCGCCACAAGCATCTTTGCCTTCTCGCCATTGTTGTTGAGGGCTTCCATAAGGCGGTTTGCCGCCACGGCGGCGCCGCCGGTTCTGCCGCTGGTATTTATTATCAGTATCCGCATAAGTGATTTTCCGATTAGTTTCTTCAGAAGACAAAGTTAATCTAAAATGGGCAGAATACAAAATAAAATAAAAGTTTTAAGCCCCTGTCTTGCAAGAGATGACCTTCCGCATTGCAAAAGACCGCCTTTTGCGTCCTGAAAGGCGGCATATTGGAGGCTGAAATGCCACCTTTCGCATTGCAAAAGGTATCATTCTGATATCAAGCAAGTTACAAGGCGTCATGAAAGAGCGGTGCAATGCGCCGCCATATTGGGTCAGGAAGCATATTAAATATGCGTAAGTTTAACGAATTAATCTTCCTTGTTATATTACAAACCACCCCTGCCCCTCCTTTGGAAAAGGAGGGGACACGTGGGAAAGGAATAAGGAGTAAAGTATTAGGGAGTTAAAGAAGTTATGGGAAGTTAGAGGAAGTTAAAGGACAAATGAT
>ERZ840371.3880-NODE-3880-length-11719-cov-2.664609_pt1 | contig 11719 bp, 5 predicted proteins | sample MGYA00519937_ERZ840371 | MGnify/ENA primary metagenome ERZ840371 (study PRJEB31850, sample SAMEA3708873) | human gut metagenome | biome: human gut; feature: human-associated habitat; material: faeces | place: China | collected 2014 ... | reverse complement strand
CGGCGGAGTGCGACTTGTTGAAGGCGTAGGACGCGAACTCGAGAACATCGTCCCAAATCTTCTGGGCGACCTCGCGCGTATAGTTGTTCTTGATAGCGCCGTTCATCCAGTGATCGTAGGTGGTCTCGTCCGAGCCATCCTCCCAGTGCAGCACCGTCGACGTGAGCAGCTTGATCTTTTTCTTAGCCACGGGCTTACGGATACGCGAGTCCGATTCGCCCTTGGAAAAGCCGCACATCTCGACGGAGATGAGCATAACCTGCTCCTGGTAGACCATGGTGCCGTAGGTTTCGCCCAGAATGTCGTCCAGGCGGTCGTCGTAGGAGACGGCCGGCTCCTTGCCGTTCATACGGTTGATGTAGGACGAAACCATGCCGGCGCCCAGCGGGCCCGGGCGGTACAGAGCGATCAATGCCACGACGTGCTTGTACTCGGTGGGCTTCATGTTCTTGATCGTGGCCGTCATGCCGGCGGACTCGACCTGGAAGACGCCGGCGGTGTGGCCGGAACCCATGAGCTTAAAGATCTCGGGATCGTCAAAGGGGATCTCTTCCTCTTTGATGTCGATGCCGAAGTTCTTTTTGATGTTTGCCTTGGCCTTGGAGATAACCGTCAGCGTACGCAGACCCAGGAAGTCCATCTTGAGCAGGCCCATGTCGGCAACGGTATGGCCCTCGTACTGGGTAATCTCGACGCCGCCCTTGGTGTCGAGCTTGGTGGGCACGTGCTCGTTGACGGGGTCGCGGCAGATCAGAACGGCGCACGCGTGCACGCCCTCGCCACGGGTGAGGCCCTCGATTGAGAGCGCCGTGTCGATGATGCGGCGGGCGTCGTCGTCCTTTTTATATGCCTCGGCAAAATCGGGGTTAAACAGGTCCTCTTTGCCGGGTTGCTTTTCGAGCACCTGCTTGAGCTTGACCTTGGGGTCGCTCGAGACCATCTTGGACAGACGCTGGCCCATGTAGACCGGGTAGTCCAGGACGCGAGCGGCGTCGTTGATGGCCTGCTTGGCCTTAATGGTCGAGTAGGTGATGACGTGGGTGACCTTCTCGGGGCCGTAGAGCTGGCGAACGTGCTCCACGACCTCGAGGCGCCGCTCATCGTCGAAGTCCATATCGATATCGGGCATCTCGGTACGCTGCGGGGACAGGAACCTCTCGAACATCAGGCCGTTCTCGAGCGGATCGAACGCGGTGATGTTCATGGCGTAGGCGACGATAGCGCCGGCAGCCGAGCCACGGCCGGGGCCGACGCCGATGCCGTTGTCTTTGGCCCATTGCACGTACTCGGCAACAATCAAAAAGTAGGCGGCAAAGCCCTTGTCGCAGATGACTTTGTATTCGTACTCAAAGCGCTCTTTGATGTTGACGCCACCGATCTCGCGCGTGGCCCAGTCGTCACCGTAGTGCTGGCGCAGGCCCTTCTCGCACTCGCGGCGGAACTGACTCTCGTGCGTCTCGCCGGGGTCGAGCAACGGGAAGCGCGGCAGGATGATGGAGTCCCAGTCCAGCTCGACGTAGCACTTGTCGGCGATCTCGAGCGTGTTGTCGCAGGCCTCGGGGCAATACGGGAACATCGCCCGCATCTCCTCCTCGGTCTTCATGTAAAACTCCGAGCCAGTCATGCGCATGCGGTTGGGGTCGTCGACCTTGGCGTTCATGCCGATGCACATGATGACGTCCTGCACGGGAGCGTCCTCGCGGCGCAGGTAGTGGAAGTCGTTGGTGGCGATGACCTTGACGCCTACCTGCTTGGCGATGTCGATGAGCGTGCGGTCCATCTGCTCATCGGTCAGGCCGTTGTCGGTGGTGATGCCGTGTTCCTGGATCTCGATATAAAAGTCGCCAGGTTCGAAGGTATCACGGAAGGTCTCGGCCCACTTGATGGCGCCCTCCATGTCACCGCGGTCGATGTATTTGGGAATGATGCCCGCGATGCAGGCGCTGGTGCAGATCATGCCCTTGGCGTGGCGGCGCAGGTTGTCGAGCGTCACGCGGGGCTTGTAGTAAAAGCCCTGCACGGCTGCCTCGGAGACCGTCTGCATCAGGTTGACGTAGCCCTCCTGGTCCTTGGCCAGAAGGATCATGTGGTAGAGCTCGGGCTTATGGTCGCGAGCAAGGGTCTCGTCCGGCGTAAAGTAGACCTCGCAGCCAAAGATGGGCTTGATGACCAGAGGCGGCTTGAGCTCGTCGATGTTGCCCTTCTCGTCCCACATGGCCATGTCCTTCACATACTGGGCATGCTCGCGCGGGTTTTCCTCGGGATCGGGCTCCACCAGCTCGTCGCGGCGATCCTTTTCCAAGAAGGCCTTGTCGTGGCTCCAGGTTTTGTACTCAGGCGTGTTGTGGTTGACGGCGTCGCAGGCCAGCGCCAAGTCGGGCACGCCATACATGTAGCCGTGATCGGTAATGGCCACGGCAGGCATGCCAAGCTCAACGGCACGGTTGACCATATCCTGGATACGGGTTGCGCCGTCGAGCATGGAGAAAACAGTGTGATTGTGCAGATGGACGAATGCCATGTGATGAGCTCCGATGCGGGTTCGTGTTCTGACTGAACGATTTTACCGCACGGCGCGGACGGCACCCGAACCTAGCCAAACCCACACGGCTCCTCTTGCAGTTGCGGTGAAATGCGGACTGTTTGGCGGCTTTTTTGGCCAAAACAGTCCGTATTCCACCGCAAGTTATTGGGGGATGGGGCGTGGGCAGCTCCGGTTGAGCTAGAGGTTGTAGGTGACTACCTGAGGCTCGGCGGGTTCGACGAAGATGGTTGGATTCGCCTGCTCCACGCGAACGAACTTGACGGTCACGGCCTCAAAGCCCGCCTTGTGCAGAACGTCGGCGTAAACGCGCGCCTGCAAGGCGTGTTTCTCCTGCAGCTCCTCCGGCGTCTCGTCCGGCGTGCCACCCGTCTTGTAGTCGATGACCAGCGCGCGCGACGGATCGGCCGGGTCGGTGGCCAGTGCATCGATGGCGCCCTCGGCATATGCACCGTAGCGGGCAATGTCCTCGTCTTCGCAACCCAGCGAGAAGAATGGTACCTCGGCACGAACGCACGGCCACGCGAGCAGGTCGGCACGAACAGCCGACTTGAGCCAGCGGTCCAGGGCGACGTCGAAGCGTTCGCGCTGCTCCGGCGTCAGGCGCCACAGACGCGCTAGCGCATCGGCACGCTCAGCGGGCAGCTCATCGGCACCCATCTCGATCAGCCACTGGCAGGCGGCATGGAACGCCGAGCCCAGCGCCATGGGGTTGCCGGCAGGCTCAACGGCGGCCACGTCTGCATCCGTCATCTCCGAGCCATCCGACTCCGCATCATCGCCAGCCTCGTCCATGGGCACGCGCGTCTCGGCGGCACGGTCCTCGGCCTCGGCATGCAGCGCCGCGGCGATTGACGAGTAGCTATACGAGTCACGCATCGGATACGGACAGATGCCCATGCGCACGCCCGCTGCCTGGGGATACACAAGCTCAAATGAATCGGCCTTGGGGTCGGCAGGACCGGGCACAGTTGAGCGCGAAGCATTATCAGCGACATCGACATCGCCGCGAACAAGCCTGCCCTCGGCATCCAGCGAAGCGTTAGCCTCAAACGCCTGCTCGCCAAACGTAAAGTCCGACAGCGAGATGAGCTCGTAGTCGCCCGGCTGGGAGTTGTCGAACACCAAACGGTCGCTATCGAGCTGCGGCATGTCCAGACTGTCGGTCGGCAGGATGCGGCGCAGCACGTCGTAGGTCAGATCCGTCTCGACATCGAAGGTCGGCGCCGTCACCTTGCCGCGGCTCACGCCGGCGTCCATCGCCAAAATGACCAACTCGCGCGCTCGCGTCATGGCGACATAGAGCAGACGCGCCCGCTCCTCGAGCGAAAGCTGCAGGTCGGCGTTGCGCAGGCGGGCAAACGCCTCGGCGGGAGAACCCGTCGCGCAGACATCCTCCATGAGCTCCGGCGGCAACCATAGCGACGTGCCCTTACCCTTAAACGCATGCTCAAACTGCTTTTTGACGTCATCGCCCTTCACGAATGTGCCGTCCGCGAGCTTAACGCCATCGAAGCGCGCCGGCAGCGCCACGACTTGCGCTCCGCCCTCGACGCGACCCATCTGCGCCGCACCGGACGACTTGCGCACGCCAAAACACTCGGCAACAGCAACGACCGGGTATTCCAGGCCTTTAGACGCATGCACAGTCATGATGCGCACCGTGCCCTCGCCCTCCTTGTTGAGTGCGCCCGGCGCCTCCTTGCCCGCCAAGAAGCGATCGAAGGCGAGGGCGATGGAACGCGGGGAGTTGCCGAGTTCGGCTTCTGCCTCGGCCACAGCGTCGAGCGCCTTGAGTACATTGGCGGCAATGGCCTTGCCCTCGGGACCACGCTGCGCCAGGCGCACAAACCAGCCAGAGGCATTGACCACGTCACGCGCGATGACGGCAAACGAATCGCGTCCCACGCGGCGAAGCGCATAGCGCAGCACCTCGCGGGCGCGCGTCACCAGTGGCAAGCCCTGCAAGCCGGGCACATCGGAATCGCTCATGATGCCCGCATCGATGTTGCGGCGCGACGTCTCCCCCGTCTGCTCGTCCAGCTTGGTCGCCAGCGCCAGGAATTCCTGAGCGCCGAGCGCAAACATCGGTGAGGCCAGCAGCGGCATAAGACCCTGCGCCGTATCGGCCGGGTTAGCAAGCGCGCACACCAGGGCACGCACCGTTTGGACCTCGGCAGCCTGGGCAAAGACCGAACCGCCTGCGATCACGCAGTCGAGCCCCTGGTCGCGGAAGGCCTGGGCGTAGACGTCGGCGTTGGTCATGCGGCCCAGCAGCAGCACCATGCCACCCTGGGGCTGGCCCGCTTTAACGAGCGCTTGGAACCGCTCCGCAATCGCACGAGCTTTCGCCTGCGTTCGCTCCTGGGTGCTGCCGCCGGCAACGAGCAGCGCCTGGCGGCGCGAAGCCTTTGCCTTGAGCTTGTCCTCGCGATCGTCACTCGGCTCAAGATCCAAGAACCCCTGCATCAAACCACCGGTATCGCCGTCAAAGACGCGTGCCACATAGCGCAGCACCTCGTCGTGGCTGCGGAAGTTGCGCACGAGCTTGACGAGCTCGCCGGCAGGGGCATCGGATGCGACGGAGGTCTCGGGCGCAGCAGAGGAGCCCACCTTGCGCTCCTGGCGACGGAACACCTCGACCTCTGCCCCACGGAAGCGATAGATGGACTGCTGCGCATCGCCCACGGTGCACAGCGCGCGCTCCCCCACACCCGTCAGATAGCGAATCAAATCGACCTGCATCTGGTCGGTATCCTGAAACTCATCGATCATGACCATCTTAAAGCGGCCTTCATAGGCCGCTCGAATAGCCGGGTAGTCGCGCAGCGCCTCATACGCCATGCGGAGCAAGTCGTTGTTGTCGAGCGCGGACTGGTCGGCCTTGAGCGCACGGTACTCCGCCTCCACAGAACGGGCCAAGCCCACCAGCGCATCGAGCGCGGGGCCACCGCAGGCCAGCACGATATTGATAAATGCATCGGCGGCCTCTGCCTTGAGCAGTTCGACCTGCTCCTTGGGGAACGCCTTGCTCGCCCGCGGCATGGCGCACGACATCATGAGTCGCGCCGCATCGGCCATGGTCTTGCCGCTCGCCTCGAACGCGTCGATGGCATCGAGCGCCGCCTGCGCCTTCTCGGTCGCGGCCTTGCTTGCGCCCAGCGCCGCACGATAGGCATCGGCGAGTGCCGAGGTATCGGCCTGGCCGCGCGCCACGCGCACGTCGTCCATACCGCCCGGCAACTGGCTCGACAGCTCCAGCAGCTCGCGCACCAGGCCTTTGACGGTGGTACCGGCGCCAAACGTTCCGCCCTCGCCCGCCATGGGATACCAAGCGTAGAGGGCCTTGAGCGAAGCGGCGAGCTCGGGGGTGGCATCGGGCGCCGTCGCGCGGGCCAGCACATGCTCAACAGCCTGGTCCATAAGTTCGTCGGTATCGGTGAGCACCGTGAACTCAGGATCGATGCCCAGCTCCAACGCGTGTGCGCGCAGGATGCGCGAGCACATGCCGTGAATGGTCGAGATCCAAGCGTCATCGACCGTCAGGGCTTCTTCGTCCATACCCTCTTCGATAAGCGCACGGCGCACGCGGTCGCGAATCTCGGCCGCGGCGTCTTTGGTAAAGGTGATGGCGAGCACCTGGTCCAGATGCTCAACGAACGGACCGGATTCGGGCGAGAGCGCGTAGACGATGCGACGCGTGAGGGTAAAGGTCTTGCCCGAACCGGCGCCCGCCGAGACAAACAGCGGACGGTCGAGCGTCTTGACAATCTGCAGCTGTTGCGGCATCAAGGTCGAAAGATCCATGGTCTACACGTCCCTCCTTACAAACGTTCCTTCGTGGTTATAAGAGCAGCGGGCATGCGCGGCCTGCGTCGACGCCGGGTCGACAGCAGCGACGTTGCCAGCCTCGAGTTCGCGCAAGCGCTCGGCGATGCCGGCCTCCACGCGGTCGAGCAGGGCATCGAAGTCCATGTTGCCGCCCTCGCCGGGAAAACCCTTCTTAAGCCCCGGGATGCGGCCGTCACCACGCTCCTCCTCGAGCAGCTCGGCACTCGCGGCGCCTCGCAGCGCCGGTTTGCCGCCCTTGGTCGAAAAGTAGAGCGCCGCGCGGGTGTCCAAATCCAGCGCCCGGCGCATGGCCTGCGCGTAGATGAGCGTTTGGGTATGTGGCGGCAACCAGCGCGGATCGTCGATGGGCGCCGTGCCCGATTCCTCGTCGCGCATCGTAGGGTCGGCGAGCTTAAACTCCTCAACGCCCGCGCGATGCTTGTAGTCGATCACCACGGCACGATTCTCGGCGTCCACGTCCACGCGGTCGATGCGCCCGCCAAGCGGCCAACCAGCATACTCGACCTTAAGCTCATTAAAGGCGAACTCAAGGTAGCGCGGGACAAAGGGGGCAAGCGCCTCGGACTCGTAGGCAAGCACGCCCTCCAGCTGGGGCAAAATCTCGGCCACCTGGCGCTCCTCCACCGGGGAGAGCGGCACCAGCGGGCCCTCGGTACCGCGCTTGCCTGTATGCTCGGCCAAGGTCTCGTCAAAGACCTCGCGCAGCAGTTCCTGAGCACGCGGCAGGTTCTCGGGCGTCACGCGCTCCATGCCCTCTTGGGGCAGACGGGCGTGCAGATGCTCCAGCACGTCGTGGACAAAGTTGCCCTTCTCCATATTGCCAAAGCCCGCGTCGATGAACTGGGGCTTGACGCGATACGACACGAACCAGCACAGCGGGCAGGTGGAATAGGCCTCGATCTGCGAGGCGGACGTCAGACGCGGCACGAGCGGCGCGCCCTCACCCTCGCCGTCACGACGGCGCAGGACCAGATACGGAATGGCTTCATCGCTCAGATGCTGAGGAGCTTCGCAGGTCACGCGCTCGCACTTGAGACCTTCGCCTGCCGCGGGATCGAAGTCCCTTACGATATCGCCCTCACCCACGCAATTCGCCTTGTCGGCGCCAGCGCCCTTGTCGTCGTCAGTGGCCTTAGCAGCTTCAGCGGCCTCGGCATGCGCCCGCAACTCGGTCCACACGGCAGCCGGATAGCACTCGCGCGCCTGGCGATCGTGCGTCACGCGCGCAAGCGCAACCGGGCCGCGTGCCGCCTGCATCGCGTGGCCAAAGCGCACGCGCAGCAAGGCCGCGGGCTCAAGCGTCACGCCCTCGTGACCAAGTCTCGCCGTCAGCGTGGCCAGCGGACCCTCCTCATGTGAGAGCGGATAGCTGTCCAGATCGACATCGGCAAACAGGACGGCATCATAGCTACCGGGGCGCAGAGCTGCCGCATCGACAAGCGAAGCAAAGCGAACCTGGGCACGCGGCGCGCGGTCTACCTCGTAGGTCTCGTAATCGTATGCGGTGCTGCGCTTGTCCACCTTGGTTCGAACGCCATCGAGAACCGGCACGGTCGCGGCCTGCGACACGTCGAGCGCGCGAGCATCGTTCATAAGGATGTCGATAACATGGCGCAGCAGGGCCACCTCCGCCTGGCGACGGGCCTGGCCATCCAAACTGCCCAGCGAGCGATCGGGCAACGCCTCGGCAACGGCAAGCATGGCCTTGAGCGCCGTCACGGGCTTGTCACGCCACAGCGCCTGGAACACGTCCGAGACCACACACGGCACATTCTTAAACCAGTTTTCGTCGCTCGCCGCCTTGCGCGCGCCCCTCACCTGGCCCTGAACGCTCTGCAGCAGGCTCTTAACGCCCGCGGTAGTCTTGCTGCGCGAGAGACGCATATTCTTATCGAAGGCACGGGCATTGGCGGCATCAGCGCCCGAAAGCGGACTGTAGATCCAGTCGGTAAGCTCCGGCGCGGGCCACCACTCGGTCTTTGACGCCACGCCCTCATCGGCGGCCTTCATGCGCTCGATCAGGCTGGCGAGCGCCGTGAACTGCCCGCCCGCGATGGATTGGGAAAACGCCGTGAACTCAGTTGCCTCGGCCGCAATATGACGCGCCGCCAAACGGGCAGCGAGTTCACCGAATAGCTGAGGCGCCCGGGCAGACACCACGAGCACGCGCACGGGGTCCGCGGACGCCGTGACGCTGCCGTCAACCGCGGCGTCCTCGCACGTTTTTACCAGATCATCGATTGCATCCACATAGGCGTGGGCACGGGCGTGAGGGCCGGCAACCTCTACAAAGGCAGGCTGAGCGGCGGACTTGGAGGCAGTCTGGGGCGCGACGGCACCCTCCCCCAACGGGGCGGCCTCAAACAGCACGCCGCGGGCATCAAAGGCGGCGGCCAGGTCCTCGCGCATCGCCGCCTGCTCGCAAGCCAGCAGCACGATAACCTCTCCCCCGCTATTCGCCACGGCCGACAACAGCTCGAGCAAGCTATACGTAAATGACGTCACGCCGCGCACGCAGACGGCGCGGGCGCACCCCGGCAGGTTGTTCGCCAGGGCTTCTGCCAACATATCGGCGGCTTCGCAGGGCTCGACCATGTCTCGACGGTCCAAGCCGCTCGCATAGGCTCTCAACAGCTCAAACACGCGGGCCTCGGCGTCACTTTTGGGCTCGGGCCGAGCGACGGCATCGCGACAGCGTTCGTCGCCCGTCCCCGCCACGCCCGGCAGCACATCGCGGGCCATGCGCGCAAGCATGCGTACCGTGCCCTGGCTGCGCGAGAGCGGCTGCAGGGCAGCGTCGTCGCGGCGGTCGATCATGTCCGAGAACAGCATCTGGCGCTGAAGGTTATCCACAAAGCTGCGGCCATCGCCCATAAGCTCCCACAGCGAGCGGAGCCACGATGTAGGCGTCTTGTAGTCGATACCCAGCGAAACCCCAGCTTCTGCCGCATCATGACGGCACAGGTCGAGCTCGGCAAATGTTGGCGCCAACAGAACAGCGCGCCCGTGGCGGGCAACCAGGTCGGCCAGCAGCGCCGCCTCGGCACTGCTCAAATCCGTGCCGGCATTAGTGGTAAAGATCCGAACAGGCATGGTCCTCCACTCAAACTGTTCGCAATATTCAACGCATCTATCCTACCCGCCCGCGCGGACAACATGGCACCACACCAACATGTTTTGGTGCATGGGGGGGGTTAGATCCCCTTGATGATCCGTTTTCCTCCGTCCCCAAGGGATCGATTTCGACACACAAAAACCGCCCCCGAAGGGGCGGCTCCAGCTGATTCGTTTGTTGCCGTTGGCCTACTCGCCATCCTCCAGCTTGATGAGGATCTTGCGATAGCCACCGTACTCGCCGTTGAGCGCCTTGGAAACACGACTCACCGTGGTGGACGAAGCGCCCGTGCGGGCCTGAACCTCAACATAGGGCTCGCCCTCATCCAGATAACGAGCGACCTGCAAGCGCTGCGAAAGATCGCAAATCTCGCGCGGCGTGCAGATATCGGTCAAAAACGCTTGGATATCTTTCTCGTCATCCAAAAGACTAAATGCGTGGACCAGCTGCTTGACATCAGGCTTGTCAAACATGTTCTCGATATTCATCGATCACCGCCAAACCCGCCAAAAGGCATCGAAGTTGATACTGACATCGGGCATCGTTCGCCCGTAATATGCAATAGGGCAACGCCTGTGGCTTTTGCCCGTAGCAGTTTAGCACACCACCAAACTAAAGCGACAAGACTCTCTGTCAGTGGCGCGTTTTTCAGGACGAACGCCGTTTAGAAACCGAATGCGCACGTAAGCTCCACGAATATTTGAGACAATGGGCGCCCAAACACCGCGGCGCGCCCGCGCAACCATCCAAGTCGCCGCCGCAAGCCGCTTCACGCGACGCCAGCAACCCCGGCGCAAGATAGGATTCACGCCATGCGCTTTATGCTTAACTGGCTCTTCACCTCGATCGCTATCGCGATCGCCACGTTCCTCGTTCCCGGCATCCAGCCCTTCGGTTTTGCCGAGGCCTGGGTCTGTTTCGCCTTCGTGGGACTGTTCCTGAACATCGTCGATTCGCTCGTCAAACCGTTCCTCACGGTCATCTCGCTGCCGCTCACCATCATTACGCTGGGCATTTTCCAGCTTGTCGTCAACAGCTTTATGCTCGAGCTCGCGAGTTACCTGTCGGTCAACCTGCTAGGCGTCGGCATCTCCATCGCAAGCTTTGGCTCGGCCTTTATGGGCAGCATCCTGGTGTCCATCATGCGCAGCATCCTCGACAGCATCGCCGAGGGCTAAAACAGCCGTTCCGACCGCGCCCATCTCAACAGCCCAAAACAAAGGCCGCCCATCGCAAAAATGGGCGGCCTTCTTATTTGTCAAGTCTCAAAGGACGAGAGAATCTACCATTTCTACCCCGTCCCCACATGGCAGGTGTGGGTTAGATGACGTAGTCGTAGCCTTCGTTGGGAGCGACAAGTTGATCGAGTGTCACACCGTCGAGGTAGTCGTTGATGAGCTTGTCAAGGTTCTTCCACACATCAAGCGTGGGGCACTCATCCGAACGCGAGCAGCCCTTGCAGTCGCCATCCAGGCAGGCGACCGGCGCCAGACTACCCTCGGTCAGGCGCAGGATCTCGCCCACCGTGTACTGCTCGGGCGGGCGCGTGAGCACGTAGCCACCGCCCTTGCCACGCATGCCCGAGAGCATGTTGGCGCGCACGAGCGTAGCCAAGATGTTCTCGAGATATTTCTCGGAAATCCCCTGTCGCGCCGCGATCTCTTTGAGCGGGATGCGACCGGCCGCCTGGTGCTCGGCCAGATCGACCATAACGCGCAGGGCATATCTGCCCTTAGTAGAAACCAACATGTATAGTGCTGCCTTTCGGTCATTTAGTCCGTAGAAATTCTAGCCGAAAAATTGGTTTTGAAAATACCCGTTCCGGTCAAGATGGTTAATCGACTCGTAATAATCTACTATTTCCTATTGCATTACTAGGCTTTAGTGTCTAGTATGCTTCCCAACAGCTAAACGAACAACCTATAAGGTATGTAGGTTTTACTGTTGCACTCACCGTAAAACCACATGGCATCCAGTCTTTTGAACACTTTGGAGGTTCACTATGAGCAAGGTCTACACGTCCATCGATCAGCTTATCGGCCACACTCCGCTTCTGGAGCTCACTCACTTTGAGGCCGATGAGGACCTCAAGGCCCGCGTGCTCGTCAAGCTGGAATACTTCAACCCCGCCGGGTCCGTCAAGGATCGCGTCGCCAAGAACATGATCGACGAGGCCGAGAAGGCCGGCAAGCTCGTGCGCGGCGGCGACT
>ERZ840371.3869-NODE-3869-length-11741-cov-2.464830_pt1 | contig 11741 bp, 9 predicted proteins | sample MGYA00519937_ERZ840371 | MGnify/ENA primary metagenome ERZ840371 (study PRJEB31850, sample SAMEA3708873) | human gut metagenome | biome: human gut; feature: human-associated habitat; material: faeces | place: China | collected 2014 ... | reverse complement strand
CACGCAATGCAATGCTTGACGCGCTGAGTGCGGAGTTTTCGAAAATCAACATTTCCGTAACGGTAGACAATGTTACCATTGTTCTCACCGCATCGGATTTTCGCATTACGACAAACATCAACGAGCTGCTCAGCTCTGCGTTCAAGCTCGGCAGAAGCGATGCCGACCCTTATCAGAATTATCTGAAGCGCATTGAAATTGCCGAAAATGGTTTTGAAGTCGGCAGCTACACCCTTCGGATGGACGAGGAGAGCATTGCTGCAATCGTATCCGAAGCAGCTGCTCAGCTGGATCACCCCCCTATTGAGCCCTATGTGACGCTTTTGAACCGTGTCGGCGGCGGCAAACCGGGTTACGGCACGGGCGGCGATATTTCAACCGTTTGCAAAACTCAAACGGTCAAAGCTCCCGACGGAACAGTTGTCGGAGAGATCCTTTTTCATACCGGCAGCAAGGGCTTCTGTCTTAACCGCGAAGATATGCTGAAGCAGATTTCCGAAGCGTTCAATTCCGGGAATTATAACGCGTCTCTTTCGCTCCTTCTCGAGGAAGTTGAACCCGAAGGCGATGTGAACACGCTCATTGACTCAATGCGTGAACTCTCCCGTTTCTCAACCGAATTTGCAACAAGCAACGAGTCCCGTTCCCGCAACGTTCAAAAAGCGGCCGGGCTGCTTAACTGTGTTATTCTCGAACCGGGCGAAGAGCTCAGCTACAACGAGCTTCTTGGGCCGCGCACCGAAGAACTCGGCTGGCTTCCTGCGCACGGGATTTCCGGCGGCAAAGAATATATCGACACCCCCGGCGGCGGAATCTGTCAGGTAAGCTCAACACTGTACAATTCATTGCTGCTTATCGGCCCCGATATTCGCATCGTCAGCCGCTCCCATCACTCAATCCCCGGAAGCTATGTTGCAATGGGACTTGACGCAACCGTTTCGTATTACGGACCCGACCTTGTGTGGAGCAATGCAGCGGAATCTCCCATGTTCCTTTTTGCCTATGCGGACATGCGGACAAAAACCGTTTACACCTTTGTTTACGGTACGCAGCCCGATGACGGCACGCATTACAAAATCTGGTCGGATACCATAGAAAAGCTCGACCCTCCCGAACCCAAACGCATTGCCGAACCGCTTTGGCCGACAGGATATTCGAAAATGGTCATTTCCCCCCGTTACGGCTACATCGTTGAAGTTTACAGGCAGCTTATCGGTGCGGACGGTCAGCCGGCAGGCGATGTTGAAAAGCTCTACACCGACAAATACGTTGCCGTGCAGGGCGAGCTGCATTACGGCACCGGCAGCTCGACTCTTCCCGTGCCGAACCGCTGAAAATAATTGCCAACCGCTATTGACAAAAACCTGAATTGCTATTAAAATGTATTGAAGTTTCGATTCGACCAACGAACTAACCGGAAGGAGACTAATGATGAACAAGAAAGTATTTGTAAAACTTATTGCACTGCTTATGGCGGCTGCAATGCTGCTCGGGGTCTGCGCCTGCTCCGCAACCGACAACAACCCCACCATCGGCAAAATCGGCAAGGTGAAAATTAAACTTTCACAGTACCAGCAGATTTATCAGCAGTACAGCTATTACGCAAAGAGCATGGATGATTTCAACGGTTTTATTAAAAACCAGCTCATCACCTACGGCGTGACTCTTAACAAGTGCTATGAACTCGGCCTTGACAAAGAAATCAGCCAGGACGAGCTTCAGAAGAACGTTGATGCTAAGCTTGATCAGGCAATTGCAAGCTACAAAGTCGATGCAAGCATCACCGACGAGGCTGCCATCCGCGAAAACAAGCTTGAACAGTTCAAGGCGGCGCTTAAAAAGCAGGGCACTTCCTACAAAGCATACATGAAGTCCCTCAAGCAGTCCGAGCTTGAATCCATGATGATGGAAATGCTTCAGGAAAAAATCTATTCCGAAGTTCAATTCGACGCATCCGCTTTTGAAAAATACATCAGCGAGAACACTCTCTCCCAGAGGGATAACTACGGCAAAGACGTTTCCGCGTTCATGACCGCTTACAACTCCTACATCAGCGGTTCCGGCATGATCCCCCTCTACACTCCCAACGATATGTTCACCGTCAAGCACCTTCTCGTTCAGTATGACAACTCTGACAAGGTCAGCGATACCGTTGAAGGCGTTTTCACCGATGAACAGAACAAAAAGCTTGATGAAATCCGCAAAGCGCTTGAGAGCGGCATCTCCCTCGACGAGTTTGTTGACAAGTATGTCACCAACGGCGATTACCAGAGCGACACCGTATTCGTGTCCGCAACGCCCGACCCCTCGGCAACTCCCAACCCCGATGCAACTCCCGAGCCCACTGCCGATCCCGATTCCCCCGGCGGCTACAAAGAGCACGGCTACATCATGAACGAAAACCTTCTCAGCAAATACTTTGACGGTTTCGGTGCAGCAGCCTGCCTGCTTTTCTACGGCGATGATTGGAAGATTCCCGCTGAGTCCGCATCCCCCGCACCCGATGCAACCGATGCTCCCAAGACCACGGATGCTCCCGCAACGGATGCTCCCGCAACGGATGCTCCCGCAACGGATGTTCCCGCAACCGATGCTCCCGCAACCACCGATGTTGCTTCCACCGACGTTCCTTCAACGGACGCTCCCGCAACCACCGATGTTGCTTCCACCGATGCTCCCGCAACGGATGCACCCGCAACCGATGCTCCCACCACCGATAAACCCGCCGACGGCGAGACCGACCCCGTCAAGAAGTACGGCATCAAGATATACACCACCACCGACGGACAGAAGATCGCAGAAGTCACCACAAAGACTTCCGGCGGCGGCGTACACTTCATCTTCATCAACGAAAGGCTTGATGCAGGCGATACCGTTATCAAAGCTGAGAACGATGATGCAGCTTACAGGAACGCCAAGAAGTTCTACATCGAGAAAACGGAACAGGATCACTACTCCGAATGTTTCACTGAGTGGAAGAACAACACAAAGATTCGCATGAACGACAAGTATATCGACACTTATGCAAAGCAGTTCCTCGGCATTGCCTGATAGGTATTTCGAAAAGAGCTGAATAAGCTAAGCGATATCCGAACAAAAACCCCCGAGAATCCGTCAGTGGATTTCTCGGGGGTTTGATGTATCTGTCTTAAATCACGCAATCACGTTTATAAGACTCTCCGGCAGCAGGCAGCAGCCGTAGTCCGATTCAAATGCAATCAAAGAGCATTCCTCGAAACAGAGCAATTTTTCATCTTTCAAAAAACTTACTGCCAGTCGTATATTCATTCCTCCGCAGGCATCCGCTGCACCGTTGCTCCGTGCACTTTCGATTATGCGTTCCGTTTCCTCTGCATCCGTTTTTTCAACCGAAACCACGGTGCATTCCACGTACTCGGGATAAAAGTCGGCCGCCCCGTCACCGCAAAGCTTAACGGCAAGTCTGTGCAGCAGCAGCGAACGAATCGATTCACCGAGTTTTGATACGCCCGACGTCGGAACAAGCTTACCGCAGCCTTCCCGCAGTGCAGACAGGTGAGCAGGGTGCAGCATTTTTTCTAAATTGACCGTTTCACCCGTATTCAAAAAATTCTGCAGTGCTTCCGCAACGTGAGCTGAATCTTCTTCACCGCACTCTCCGCTCACGGAAGCCGGGATGTTCGGCTGTTCGCAGCTTTCATCAGAATGCGAGGAATTTGCCGCATATAACACGGACAGCAGCTCATCAACCGGAAGCAGCTCCGATGACGGGAACGGCATTATCGCCGCCGCAGTTCCCGCAAGCACAATAAAAACCATGCACAAAAGCATGAATGCCGGAATCGGAAGCATTACCCTCCTTCTCCGATGTATTCTGCCGCATTTCATGCCCCGTTCTTTTTCATTCATTGTCATGACAATTCCTCCATGCATCCCTTCTGTCGGGTTTATTCTTCCCGCAGAGCATATCGGTATTCTTCCCAATGCATATATTCATCGGGTATTCAAAAAAAGCCCTGCACGCAAGCGTGCAAAGCTTTTTTGAGCAGTTATTCAAAATCAAATATCAGTCTACGATTCCATCGTTGAAGCTTTCCGCATCACCGTAGGACGTGTAATTCGTTCTGCCGCGATGTTTGGGCTTTGAGTACGTTTTTGGCACTTTTTTCACGCAGTGAATCAATGAAAACTCGCGCTTTGCAATATCCGTTATTCCGCGATTCAGGCAGCTTACGCCGTTCAAATAACGAAGCAGGCGAATTCCGAAGATTCTGAAAACGAGTGCAGCCGCAAGCGCAATGTACGGGTGCGCAGTAAGCTTGACAGAGGCGGAGATTTGCAGCTCATTCTGTGCACCGAACGCTGCAACGGCAGCGCCGAGTTTTGCGTTGCCGATAAGCACCGCAATTATCAACACCAGCAATCCGATAATGTACATCGTGCTGCCGACACGCGCAAAATAGTAGCGCAGTTTTCCCCTTGAAAACAAACCGATAATCCCGAACAGCAGGAAATGAATTCCGCAGAGCATAAAATAGCTTTCAACTGCAAGCAAAATACCCTCCGCTGCCGTGATCAAATCCGCGTATTGATTCATATCCGTGCCGAAAGTTCCGGCAAGTCTTGACACCATGCCGCAATAATATGAGAACTGCGGTTTAAGCTGAAGAATTGTCAGCCTGTCGTCAACAACATTTGCCGAAACATATTTCACATTCAAATGAAACCACGGCATCGCAAGGCTCAAAATCAACAGCAATGCAAACACAGCGCAAAGCGGTTTGCTGAAATTGAATTTGCAGCGTTTTTTTCCGGAAACCTGAGCCGCTTCACCGCTGAAGCTGTCATCAACAACGGTTCCCGTGCTGTGTGAATCCCTCACGAGTTTTCTTCCGCAAAGCGGGCAGTACTCGCCGGACTCAACCTCAATTTTGCAATCAGGACAATACATTTTTTCCTCCAATCCTTATTTACCCGAGATTTTTTCAGGCTTCAGTATATGATTTTTATGTCATCCGCACTGAAAACAATGTTTATTGTGCCAAGCTCGTCCGTACGGTAAATCTCAGCATTAACCTGCTTCAGTTTTTGAATTGTATCGTAGTCGGGATGTCCGTAGCTGTTGCCTTTTCCGACGGAAATTATTGCGTATTCCGGGCTGACAGCCTCCAAAAAACCGAGAGAGGAGCTTGTCGTTGAACCGTGATGCGGCACTTTCAAAACATCGGCATCGAACAAATATTTCTCATTGTTCAGCATTGCAGCCTGTTCGGAACGCACGGTTGCATCTCCGGTGAAAATCATCGAGTGATTTGCGTATTCCACGCGTATGATAAGGCTCCATTCATTCCAATCCGTCTTTGAATACTCATCAAATTCCGGTACGGGCGAAAGAACTGTCACCTTACAGTCGCTGTCCCAATCAATAACATCTCCCGCCCATACATAACTGCATGGAATGTCTTTTTCTTCAAGCACGGCGTTGATTCGTTTTTGAATCCTCGTTTCAAGTCCCGCTTCGGACATTACATATTTTCCGACATCAAAGGCATCGAGCAGATACGGCATTGAACCGACATGATCCGAATGGGTGTGCGAGCCGATAACAACATCAAGCTGCCGAACACCCTTTTCGCGGATAAACTGCTCAATCTGCTTTGAGTTTGAGGATTCGCCGGAATCAATCAGCATCGTTTTGCCGTTCGGCGAAATAATGAAGAATGAGTCGCCCTGACCGACGTCAAGTGCGAATATCTGCATTTCGCCGTCAAAATATCCTGTGGAATTACCCATTCCGGCATATAAACCGTATGCGGCAGCAAGCACGGCAATGATAATGCCGATGATGCGCAAACCGATGGGCAATGACCCTTTTTTATTTCTTTGTTTTTCCATGCTATCAATTATACAGTAATTTGAGCAGAAATTGCAATATATTTGTTGTTTTCGACAAAGAATTAACGGTTATGCCTGTCTGCCTCCGTGAGCTTGACGTCCTGTGCGTTGGCTTTAAATGCGAATTTGTATCTGCGGCTGTATTTTGCCCAAAAAGTTTCAGTAAAAACACGGGATTTAATCCCCTTCCGCATCCAGATACGGCTTTGTGCCGTCGAGCACCGGCAAAGTGATTGTGAATGCCGCGCCTGTCTGCATATTCACGACTCTGATGCTGCCGTGGTGCGCTCTGACAATATCATTTGCCATTGACAAGCCGATTCCGTAGCCTGCTTTTGCGGCGGCTCCGCGATGAAATCGTTCAAACATGAGCGGAAGTTCATCCTCCGGAATGCCCGCACCGTGATCCTCAATGCGAACTTCAATGTTCTGTATGCAGTCTTTGATTATGACGTTAACGGCAGTTCCGCGGGCGGTATGCTCAACGGCGTTTTTGATTATGTTGCTTATCGCCTGCGGCAGCCAAAAAGCATCTGCGGAAATGCAAATTGAATTCTTTGGTTCAAAAAGCAGTTCAACGCTGCGGGCTTCGGCAAGAGGGCTCAGTTCATCGCAGCATTCCTTTATTGCTTCTGAAAGATCGATTTTTTCCGGAACCATCGTTATTTTGCCTGATGCAAGCTGGCTTGATTTCAATACCCTGTCCACCTCGTCCGTGAGGCGGTTCATGCAAAGCTGACTTTTCTTCAAAGCTTCAACCTCATCCGGAAGCTTCAATTTCATTTGCAGAATATCCAGTCGAATCTGCAATGCGGTCGCAGCGTTTTTGATTTGATGCGCAATGTTTTCAACAAAATGCGTCATTTCTTCTTCACGATGCGCGGAAGCGGCACGCATGAGCGAAAACTGTGCCGTAAGCTCGGAAAATGCGTTTTGAAGATTCGCAACGGTGCCTTCGTTCAATGTTTCCTCAATATCGTCCTCCGGATACAGCAAAAAATGCTCAACCGACTTTGAAAGCCTGTCGAGCTCACGTCTTTGCCTGCAAATATGAAATAATTCACCGCCGAGCGCCGCTGCAAGCAGGACGACAAGCCAAATCAGCCATTGCATTGCGTTTTCTCCGTTCGTTTTCTTCCGTAAAAACTCTTATTGCTCCGTAACGGGCAATGTCCAGCGGTAACCTATGCCGCGCACGGTTTCAATGTAGGGCTTGCCGTTAACCTTTCCGAGTTTGTCGCGCAGCCGACTGATATTCACGCTTAAGGTGTTTGCATCCACAAATGCCGAATCCTTATCCCAAACCAGATACAGAAGCTCCTCACGGGACACGGTCTGTTTCGAATGCGTTATCAGTGCCGCAGCAAGCTTTGTTTCGGTTGCGGTCAGCTCAAGCACGTTCCCTTTTCGCCTGATGCGGCAGCTTGCGCTGTCGTAGCTGAGTTCTCCCGTTCTCAGGACTCCGCTGCTCTTTTTTGATGTGCGGCGCAGCAGAGCTTCAATGCGAACAAGAAGTTCATGCATCCTGAACGGCTTTGCAACATAATCGTCCCCACCGGCACGGAAGCCGCGCACAAGCTCGATTTCACTGCTGCATGCAGTTAAAAAAAGTATCGGCACATTTGAAAACTCTCTTATCCTGCGGCAAAGCTCGTAACCGTCATCCTGCCCTAAGCGTACGTCCAGAATAACAAGATCCACACCGCCGTCACGCATTGTCTGCATTGCGGCAGAGGCGCAGTCCGCGCATGAAACGGTATAGCCGTCGCTTTCAAGAATTTCCCGCAGCCCATCGGCAACGTTTTTATCGTCTTCAGTGACAAGTATATGTTTGTTCACGGCACTGCACCTCCTGCCTGTTTTCAGTCATTCAACAACATCCGCACTCCCGTTCGGGGTTCGTTGTTTATTATAGCTGATTTGAAACAATCTTTCCATCCTCAATTTTAATTATTCTGTCCGCTTTTTTTGCGATCTCAAGATCATGGGTAACGATTATCAGAGTCTGTCCGAAACGCGCCGCACAGCTGCTCAGCAGGTTAAGCGTGTCCTCCCCCGCTTTTTTGTCCAAATTGCCCGTCGGCTCATCCGCAAAAATGATATGCGGCTTTGCAAGAATCGAGCGCGCTATTGCAACACGCTGCTGCTCACCGCCGGAAAGCTCATAAGGGTACTTTTTCAGCTTTTCTTCGATTCCGAGCATCTTTGTAACCTCTGCAAGAAATGTTTCGTCCGGCTTCCTGCCGTCCAGCCTCAGCGGCATACAAATGTTGTTCAACACGGAGTACTCATCCAGCAGATTGAACTGCTGAAACACAAAGCCCATGCTGCGTCTGCGAAAGATTGCCATTTTTTCGTCAGAGAACGAGAACATATCCACGCCGTCGATAAGCACTTTTCCGGATGTCGGCCTGTCCAGTCCGCTCAGAACATGAAGCAGGGTGGATTTTCCCGATCCGCTTCTTCCGATTATCGCGTAGAAAAGTCCCTTTTCAATCGAAAGATCGACTCCGTTCAATGCGTTCACCGCTCCGGATGATGTTTTGTACTCTTTGTACAGTTTTTCTGCCTGCAAAATAATTGACATAGTTTTTCTCCTTATATTTCATAATAAATTTTCGTCCAAGATTCATCTTTCGTTCAAAACGGCCGTTCAGCGTCCGCGAAGCATTGCCGCAAGATCGTTTCGCGTCAGTCGATGCTTTGCTGCACGGGAGAGCAGGATGAGTATCGCTGCGCAGCTAACCGTAATGAGCACAACCGTCAGCGCGTTCGCTCCCCCCTGTGCAAGTCCCGAAAGACCGGATTGCACGAAATCAAGCACATTCATATCTGCATTCACTTCCTGCCGATGGTTATAACGCGAAATTGCAGAAGCAAACATATATGCCGCATACACGAGCCAGCCGCACAATACTGCTGCTGCGCCGCGCAGCGCGGCACGGCAATTCAGCTGCCACCGAAGCTGACGTTTGGACATTCCGAGCGCACGCAGAATGCCGAATTCGCGCTCTTCTCCCTCCGCTTCAAGCGTCAGAATGTTTCCGATAAGCAGCAGCATGACAAGTGCGATGCAGCCGCATCCCGAGTAAATCAATATGAGCTTTTGCAGATCCTCCTGTATATACGCTGCATACTGTTCACGGTTGTTGTTCATTGAAATGCTTTGTTTGGCAGTTATTTCAGCAAGCACACTGTCCGTTGAAACATAGCCGGCATTAAGGTCGGTATATACATTCGCAGTGTTACAGCCGTATTCGGCTTCAACAGCGTTTTTGTCACCGGTAATAAAGCTCCCGCAAAGGCTGCCCGGCTCGCATTCCGTCAGGATGTTTTTCAGGAATTCGTCCGAACAGAATACTGTGTACGGCTGATAAGCACCTGTGAGAATCAGATTGGTTTTTTCGTGATCGAATTCTGCCACGGCAGCGATGCTTACGTTTTTTGTGAGCAGCTTGCTGTAAGCGCCTAACCTGCATGCATCTTCCTCCCGAATGAGTTTTGAACCGTAGCAGCCGACTGAAATTTCATCACCGGCCGATAAATCGGCTGCGCCGAAGTGTTCACGATTAAAAAACACTCCGCCGTCCGTTCCGACAGGAAAGGACATTATGACGCCTTCTCCGTTTGAAAACGCCTGCCATGCCGCCGCATCAACAGCGGAAGGGTCAATCAATGTGCCGAGGCTTTCCTCCGATAAGGCATACAGGCACACGGCTGCACCGTCCTCAAACCGAGGGTCATATTCACGCAAAGCGGTGAAAAGGCTGCTGTTTTTGTCGCCGTCGAACGTCAGCTCCACCGTCATCGAATTAAATGCAGCTGCCTTTGTGACGCCGGGTATGCTCTGATAGGTTTTCAGCATATCCGCAGTAATAAGCTGTGCATTTCGACCATCCCTGATAAATGCAACCTCGGAAGATTCCGCATTCAGAACATATGCAGGTTGATTTTGCCATTTATGCATATCGGCTCTCGGATAAAGTGATTCCAGAATGCCGAATATAACCGCACCGCAGAATACAGCGGCAAGCAGCACGACCGCAGTGCGGCGAAAAACATCAAACGCATGCGCACGTCGGCGGGCTGTATGCATCCTGCCCGTCAGCGGCTCTGAAAGTGCGATGCGGAAAACAGTCATTCGCGCCGCAAATATCCCTGCAATCCAGCACAGTGCCGTTACTGCAAGCTGCGACAGCGGAACGTCCACCTGCACCGGTGCGGATTTTGCATACACAAACAGCTTCAAAATCAGCTTTGTTATAATGGTTCCGAGCAGTGTTCCCGCTCCAAGCGCAGGCAGGCACAGAATCAGCGTTTCAAACGTCAGCAACAGTCTCAGCTGCCGTTTTGTTATGCCTATACTTCGAAAAAGAGCGATTCCTCTGACCTGCTTGCGGAGCTGAACAGCGTATATGCAGACCACAGCAATAACGGTCACGGCAAGAATCAGGCAAATATAAAACGAATGATAATTCGCTTCACCTTTATCCGAAAATGCGGCGGTGTTTATGCAAACAGCTTTGTCCGCATTTGTTCCGCGACGTGTTTTTTGCATGTATGCATTGATACTCTCCGCCGCCTGTCCGCGTTCCGCTTCATCAACTTCAAAAAAGAATTGACGGTTTGCTGCCGCGACCGAAACATGCGCCGCCCCCGCTGTGGACTGCTCATTCATCTGCGCAGCTGTTTCAATTGCTTTGGTCCGCAAATTTTCTCCCGCCGTATTTGTGACAAGCGCACCGCAAACAGGCTTTGAAAGCTTGTTCTCGCTCAATTGCCAAAGGCTCGAGTATTCGCGCAAAACGCCGCACAGCGTGAAGGTGCATTCAACCGGGATTTTTATCCCTTCAACGGATTCTTCGGATTCGGCATCAAAAAGAACGGTGAAGGAAATCTCCTGTCCGATCGTATAATTCTTTCCGAGTTTCGAAAGAGCGGAAGCTTCCAACGCTATTTCACTGTCATGCTGCGGGAACTCTCCGTCCTGCAATTCGATTCGTCCGATTTTGAGCAAATTCCCGTCCGCCGAACCTACGGATGTGACCGCGACGCCGCTTTTTGATACTGCCTGACCGTACACCGTCGCCGCTCCGATCTCTCCGATGCCGTTCACCGTGCTCAAAAATTCCGCATCGCCCTCAATTCCGTACGGTATTGCGCCGTACCATGCGCCGTAGGTGTTCAGCCTGTATTCCGCATTCGTTTTTATAATGCTGCCCGTTATGCAAAGCGTAACAAGCACAGCGGCAAATGAAATTGTCAGAATGATAACCGTAAGCAGACTGCTGCGCTTTTTCCCCTTCAGCCCATGCAGCGCAAGTTTGAAAAGCTCTTTTTTCATTTTGCTCATTCCTCTCCGTTTTTTCGATTTTGCTTGAGTTCCCGACCGTGTAACGGCCGACTCCGCTCGGCAGCAGTGTCTGCTTAAACCAATCTTTGCCGGCTCTGTAATGCATTGCGATTTAACTCATGCTTTTTACGCAGGCAGGCACAACATCCGATGTTATCCGCCTTTCAACAAACAAAAGTATAGCATGCCATGCTTACAACAGGCTTTCAGCCGTGCTTACAGTTTTGTAAGTTTCGTGCCGCATATCCGAATTTAATCGGTATTCACTTATTATATCACAACTTCGCTGCAAAAAATTGCCGTGCCGAACCGCTGTCCGACACGTTTCAAATGCGCGATAAAGCGGCTTCTCATAAGGCGAAATAAGTATATTCCTGTTTTTTCAATATATTTGCATTATTCAGGTTGACTAAACGATGAACATTGAGTATAATGTATCAGTAATTCGAGTCGGCTGCGGTCGGGTTGAATCATTCATTTCCCGCAAGAGAGAGGGGGGAAACTGATAATGGAA
>ERZ840371.3867-NODE-3867-length-11745-cov-3.301112_pt1 | contig 11745 bp, 9 predicted proteins | sample MGYA00519937_ERZ840371 | MGnify/ENA primary metagenome ERZ840371 (study PRJEB31850, sample SAMEA3708873) | human gut metagenome | biome: human gut; feature: human-associated habitat; material: faeces | place: China | collected 2014 ... | reverse complement strand
AAGTGTACCGGTCATTGCGCTGTCACAGCTGAGCCGTGCGGTTGAGCAGAGACCAGATCACAGACCGATGCTTTCTGATCTGCGTGAGTCCGGAGCAATCGAGCAGGATGCCGACGTGGTTATGTTCATTTATCGAGATGATTATTATAATAAGGATACGGAGCATGTCAATGAGGCAGAGATCATTATTGCCAAACAGAGAAACGGTCCGATTGGAACCGTAACGCTTACATGGCTTCCGCAGTACACGAAATTTGCCAATTCAGAACGAAAAGTTGTGGATGGGGAATGAGAAATTATGAAATGAAAAAGACAGGGAACAGAATCAAAACTGTTCGCTGTCTTTTGACTTTTATGTGGTTTCGCCAAATAATTTCCGCAGGTAATGTCCGGCGCCAGATTTTGAAGCTTCTTTCCGGAGCGCCTGCTGCTGACGAAGTAAATGATCAAGCTTCCGGTAACGGTCTTCTTCCAGGCGTTCTTTTGCCTGTAAAAGAAAATCCATTTCCTTTGTTACTTTTTCAGATACGGATTTGCCGAGAGACCCCTCCAGGATCTGGTTGTTTTCCAAAAGAATTTTTCGGAGAGACTCTTCGAGCAGAGGCTGATAAACAGAAAGAGAAAGGTTGTCTGCTGTATAAACAGAAAGAGTCGGATCCTGGGGGTCAGCAACTTCGTTTATCGAAGCGGCAGCCTTTGGTGCATCCGATTTTCTGGCCTTCAGAAGTGCTTTTGTGCGAAGCATGTCCGGAAGGAGCTGTTTGATCTCCTTCAGGAGTAGTCCCTGTTCTTTGAGTTCTTTGATACAGCTAAAAAGCTGTATATCTTCTTCCGTATAGTGCCGATGTCCCATCTCAGTGCGTCCGATCGGAAGATCAAGCTCTTCCTCCCAGTAGCGAAGAACATGTGATTCTACGCCAACGTGTTTGGCAGCTTCTGAGATCATGTAATGAACGTCGCCCATACGATAACCCCCTTATTAAAATAAGTATGTGATATAGATTGAGTACAAGTCTATTGTAGCATAAGAAGAAGAGATGGAAAGAAAAATCGTTCGACAAATGTTGCAGAGGGAAGAATGTCAGATAGGATGATGCTTACTGGATCTGTATTTGGTTCAGACGTATACATAAAAAGAGACGATCTTCAGATGAAAACCGTCTCTTTCTTACTGTCTTATTCAATCTACGTGTTCTGATTACTCAGCGCTGATTGCTCCTGTAGGACATGCTGATTCGCAAGCACCACAGTCAACACATGCAGAAGCATCGATCTGCATATGATCTGCACCCATAGAGATTGCTCCTACTGGACATTCGCTTTCGCAAGCTCCGCAGCTTACACATTCGTCTGAAATTACGTGTGCCATGATATGTATCCTCCTTATTATTATGAAAAAGTTAAAATCGATATGCCTTTCGCATAACTTTATTCTAATACAGAACTTGAAAATATACAAGAGGAATTTATGCTTAAAAATAGATACAATCGAGTTAGAAATGTCAAACTAATAGCGCGAAATGGGCATTTCTTTGGTTAGAAATATAAAACCAAAAGGTTAGTAATATAAAACTCACAAATGAAAACAAAAAGAATTTATGAAATCTTAAGAAATTTTTCTACCTTTCCCGGGCGATTTGGTGTATAGTGGGTACTGTATCATTTTATAACCAATAATGAAACTGATTTTAAGATAGAGAAAGTGGAGTGGATTTATGAAAAAACGGTGGAGTATACTTTCGGCTGTACTTTGTGTGGCACTTTTGACTGGTGGATGTGGAACTGGAAGCAAGAATGATGCAGGTACAGGAAAAGAGCAGACATTCAGTCATGAGACAAGGGAAGAGAATGAGCATCAGAGTAACCTGGATGTTTTACAGCCATCTGCATATGGCAATGTGCAGGGACTGAATCTGGAGAAAGGAAGCTCGATTTCTATTATAGGAAGAGGAAGTTCTTCCGCATACTGGAAAGCTGTTCAGGAAGGTGCAAAGCAGGCGGTAGCGGATATTAATACAAACCTGGGATATAAAGGGAATGATAAAGTAAAGCTTGTTTATTCTGCACCGGAGACAGAGAATGATGTAGATGATCAGGTAAATATTCTGGATGAGGAGCTTGCACGGTATCCGGTTGCGGTCGGGATCGCAGCAGTTGATTCAGGGGCATGTGAGGTTCAGTTTGATCTTGCTGCAGAGAATGGGATTCCGATCGTAGCATTTGATTCCGGGACCGATTATCAGAATATTGTATCCATGATTGATACAGATAATACAACTGCCGCTGCAACAGCAGCAAGTAAGCTGTGCAACAGTATCGGTGAGAGTGGTCAGATCCTTGTAATCGCACATGACTCTAAGTCTACTTCTTCTGAAGAAAGAGAGCAGGGATTTGTACAGGAAGTGGAAAAGAATGATCCGAATGTAACGGTTGCAGAGATCTGGCATCTGGATGATCTGGATGCGATCTCGAAAGAGATCAATGCAGATTCATCTGAAAAGAATTCCCAGGAGACTGCAGATAATGTGCAAAAAGCAGAGGAAGAGAACGCAGATAGCCGGGATACCCAGACGGCACAGCAGGATGCAATCAAGTATCTTCTTGAAAAGTATCCGGATGTAAAAGGAATTTTTGCAACCAATGAAACAGTAGCAGATCTTGTGGTGAATGTTCTGGACTCTATGGACAAAACAACAGGGGAAGACCGAATCAAGGTAGTGAGCTTTGACGGCGGAGAGGATCAGATGAAGCTTCTGGAAGATGGGAAGATTGATGGACTGATCGTTCAGAACCCATACGGAATTGGCTATGCAACGGTTGTTGCCTGCGCAAGAGCAGTGCTTGGTCAGGGAAATGAAGCAACGGTAAGTACCGGATATACCTGGGTTACAAAAGATAATATGAATAAAGATTCGATTAAGAAGATGCTTTATTAGTAAGAAGAAATGTCTGAAATCTGTGGAAAATGGGTTTCAGACATTTTTATATAAAAACGGTTGTGAGTGACATATTATTTATGCCGGCTACAACCGTTTCTTTTTGTTATTTTTTCGTCAGTGGAAGGGAGAAGATAAATTCTGTTCCAACTCCCTCGGTACTGATCACATTGATATTTTCATTGTGTGCCTGAATAATTTCTTTTACGATCGAAAGCCCAAGTCCGGTTCCTTTTTTGTCTTTTCCGCGGGAGAGATCGCTTTTGTAAAAACGTTCCCATATTTTGTTGATACTTGATTTCGGAATGCCAATTCCATAATCTTTGACGGAAGTATATACTTTGTCACCGCGCGGTGTGGTTTCAATCGTGATCGTAGACTCCGGATTGCTGAATTTGATCGCGTTGTCCAGCAGATTGTATAGAACCTGTTGGATTTTGTGCCGGTCAGCATGTACATACAGGGTACGAGTTGCCAGAAGAAGTTCGATAGAAATTTTTTTGGCAGTGCAGGTACCTTCGAAAGAAGCTGCTGTGTTACGGATCACTTCGTGAATATCAAAATCTGTTTTATCAAGAAGAAGATCCTTCGTATCAAATTCATTCAATGTCAGCAGATCGCGTGTAAGGTCAGTAAGACGTTCTGTTTCAAATAAGATGATATTTAAGTATTTGCCCTGCATTTCAGGTGGGATCGTGCCATCCGCCATGGCTTCAACATAGCCTTTGATGGAAGTCAGAGGAGAACGGAAATCATGGGATACATTTGCCACAAATTTCTTCTGGTAATCCTCCATATCTTTCAGTTGGGAAGACATGTAGTTGAGGGATGCGGAAAGATATCCTATCTCATCCTGCGTATTAACCGGGATGACAACATCCAGATTGCCGGAAGCATACTGCTTTGCTGCATTCGTAATCTTGACGAGCGGGCGGTAGATCAGAAAATGTACACCCAGCAAAATAATGAATGAGAGCACATAAATAATCAGAATCACGATATACGTGTTACGCATCAGAACAGAATGTGCGTTTGTGATCTGCGAGTAAGGCTTATGTACAAGCAGATATCCGTGGGTTGAAAAATTCTCTGTGACCGGAGCAATCACGGTGATCATTTCTGAGTTGAAGTACCCGTGATAATCACCGGTCAGATAAGTGGAGCCGCCAGATTCTGCAGGATCAAAATTTTCAATCCGGGAAGGGGCATACGATACATCGCCGGATTTGGCAGATGCAAGCAAAGATCCCTCATTATCAACAAACCAGATATCTGAATTCAGATAATCGCTCATACCATTGAGCTGTGTATAAACATCTGCCAGAGCAATGGTTTTGGAAAAATAGTCCGGCAGATAATTGGATGCAAGCAGATTCGCCGACTGATACATATTGCCGGAAATGCTGCTTTCCAGATAGTGGGTTGTCAGTGTGGATGACAGGGATGCCACTGTAAAAATACTTAAAAATCCGAGAATAATATATAAGAGGATAAATTTAAGGTAAAGAGTACTTTTCATTACTTCACCTCAAATTTGTAACCGATTCCCCAGACGGTACTAAGTCCCCAGGAAGGATGATCCTTGATCTTCTCGCGCAGACGCTTAATATGAACATCAACGGTACGGGTGTCGCCGACATACTCATAGCCCCAGATCTGGTCAAGGAGCTGCTCGCGTGTGAATACCTGGTTTGGTGAAGAGGCGAGGAAATACAAAAGTTCCAGTTCTTTTGGCGGCATATCTACATTCTTACCATCAACGGTTACTGCGTAATTGGTAAGATTGATCTCGATTCCCGGATAGTCAACAACCTTTCCGCGGCTGGCGGCAGGAGTTTCTGGTTTGGCAGGCTGATAGCGTCTGAGTACCGCTTTTACTCTTGCGACAAGCTCCTTGGAATCGAATGGTTTTAAGACGTAATCATCAGCACCAAGCTCCAGACCGAGCACCTTGTCAAATACTTCTCCTTTTGCGGAAAGCATAATGATTGGGGTATTGTGCTTACTGCGGATCTCGCGACAGACCTGATAGCCATCGATGCCCGGAAGCATCAGGTCGAGCAGCATCAGGTTTGGCTGATAGGATTCAAATGCGGTAAGAGCTTCTTCCCCGTCGTGTACGATCATCGTATCGAAGCATTCCTTTGTAAGGTAGAGAGAAATCAATTCTGCAATATTCTCGTCGTCATCTACAATTAAGATTTTCTGTTTAGTCACCATGATAGTTCCCCCAATGATTATTTGAATTCTACGATAGTTACACCGGCATCGCCCTCCCCGAAAGCTCCCAGCCGGAAGGATTTGATATGTTTCTGGCGGCGCAGATACTGATGGATCCCGTTCCTGAGTGCGCCGGTTCCTTTCCCGTGTACAATTCGTACCGGACTTAAGTGTGCGATATAGGCATCATCCAGATATTTGTCAAGTTCGGCAACTGCTTCATCGACTGTCTTGCCAAGAAGATTGATCTCCGGACTGACATGCATGGATTTGCCCATCTTCATCTTGCCACTGCTGGTTCTGCGCATCTGCTTTGCAGTAACCGTAAGCGGTTCTTCGATCAGTTCAAGATCGGAAATATTGACCTGCGACCGGAGAATACCCATCTGGACAAACAGGTTGCCTTTGGCATCCGGTAGTGAATTTACCGTTCCGGTCAGATTCATGCTCAGTACTTTTACAGAATCGCCCAGATGGAAATCGCTTGCCTTGTAAGCTTTGGAAGGTTTTTTCTTTTCCAGACGGTTTTTATTTTCAGTTTTGGAAAGCTGCTTGCGGATCCGTTCTCTTTCTTTTTCCATCTCGGAAGCGGAAATACTGGCTTTGCCGAATTTGCGGAAGTTCTTCATTGTCTCATCAGCAAAATCTTTGGCTTCCTGAACAATGTCGGTTGCTCTGGCATTTGCCTCACGAATGATCCGGTCGCGCTGTGTATCCAGCTTTTCCTGTTGGTTCTTGAGTTCGGACTTGAGACGCTCCATCTCGCGGCGGTAAGAAGCAATCTCATCCCGCTCTTTCTCGATGGTCTTGCGGCTCTGTTCCAGATCAGTAAGGAGATCTTCAAAAGATTCATCCTCCTCGGTCAGATGCGTTTTGGCATCCTGGATGATATAATCCGGAAGGCCGAGTTTTTCGGAAATCGCGAAAGCATTACTTTTTCCAGGAATACCGATCAGAAGATGGTAAGTCGGACTCAATGTCTCCACGTCAAATTCACAGCAGGCATTTTCTACTCCCGGAGTAGAAAGAGCAAATACCTTCAGTTCGCTGTAGTGTGTCGTTGCCATAGTGCGGATTCCACGGTTATGCAGATGTGACAGAATGGCGATAGCGAGTGCAGCACCCTCAGTCGGATCGGTTCCCGCACCAAGTTCATCGAAAAGGACTAATGAATTCTCATCCACATGATTTAGGAAAGAAACCACATTTGTCATGTGAGAAGAGAAGGTACTTAAAGACTGTTCAATACTCTGTTCGTCACCAATATCAGCATAAACCTGGTTAAATACAGCAAGTTCTGAACGGTCAAGTGCAGGAATGTGCAGACCTGCCTGGCCCATCAGGGTAAAAAGCCCCACAGTCTTGAGGGAAACGGTCTTACCACCTGTGTTCGGACCGGTTATGACGAGAAGATCAAAGGTATCTCCAAGTGTCAGACTGATCGGAACAACTTTTTTACGGTCCAGAAGAGGGTGTCTTCCCTCACGGATCCGGATCCGGCCTTCGGTGTTAAAGACTGGGCGGCTGGCGTTCATATCCAGTGCCAGTGCACCTTTTGCAAAAATAAAATCCAGTTCTACAAGTGCTTTGTAGTTCAGACGGATTTCTTCAATATATTCAGCTGCATCCACACTGAGGCGGGCAAGGATCACCTGGATTTCTTCCTGCTCCTGGGCATATAATTCTTTCAGATCATTGTTCAGTTTGACAACGGCCATCGGCTCAATGAAAAGTGTGGATCCGGTTGCTGACTGGTCATGGATCAGACCATTTACCTGGCTGCGGTACTCGGCTTTTACCGGGAGACAGTAACGGTCGCCACGCATGGTAATAATGGCATCCTGGAGATAGGTACGCATGGAACCGTTCAAAAGTCCGGTCATGGTAGAATGGATTTTGTCATTCATGCCGTTAATACTGCGGCGGATCTGCTTTAATTTGCTGCTGGCATCATCGCTGATCTCATCTTCACCAAGAATGCAGCGGTCAATTTCGGCAGAAAGTGGTGTAAGCGGCGCAAGCTGTTCAAAATATACATCCAGACAATCTGCCTGATCGTCTGCATTTTCATGACGGCCGTAGGATTTGATCCGGGCGGTTGTCTGAAGAAGCTTGCCGATCCGGAGGAGTTCCGGTGCGCTTAAGGCACTTCCGATCTCCAGGCGCTTAAGAGAGTCGGAGACAGCATAGCAGCCGCTGAAAGAAGGAATTCCCTTCTTTACAATGCGGGTAAATGCTGCGGCAGTCTGTTCCTGTGCAGTGATGATTTTGTTAAGGTCGGTCATCGGCTTGATCCGTCGGCAGAATGAAGCTCCGCCAGGGGAAGAAGCGTGATCGGTCAGCATCTCTATAATTTTTGGAAATTCCAATTTTGTTAAAGATTTTTGATTCATAATACATTTATACCTCATATTTTGTCTGGTTCTATTCTAACTTATTTACCGTCTAAATGAAAGTGGAAAGGTGAAATTTCGTTGAACATTTGCGGGGAATCATGTATACTAAAACCAGGTGTGGCTGAAAGCACTCCGGAGGCCTAAGGAGAAGCACAATGTCTGATAATCGAGAGAATAAGCATAACGAAGAACCGCACGACAGTGAGGAAGAAAAATATTCGTTTTTGCAGGAAACAGTAAAAGATGAACAGCGAAGTAAAAAAGGAATCATGGGAAATCTGTGCAGGCTTGCAGGAAGAGGACTGATTTTTGGACTTGCAGCAGGCCTTGCGTTTTATGCCCTTCGCCCATGGGCGATGACACATCTGGGCGGAGAGAAGGTAACGATTCCGCTGGACCAGGAGGAAACTCCGGTTGAGAATGAGACGGATACCAAGGATCAGGAAGCACAGGAGGAAGAGATTCAGTATCCGGATCTGACTGTCGAAGATTATCAGGAGATGAACCATGCATTATACCAGGTGGCATTGTCAGCAGGAAAAAGTGTGGTTGAGATCTATGCCGTGCACCGGGATGAAGGCTGGGAGAATGCAGGGGAGCAGGCTGTATCGGGAGTTATTTTCTGGGATAATGGAGCAGATCTTTTGATTGCGGCACCGGCAAGAATTGTAAAAGATGCAGAAGCACTGAAAGCCACATTTTCAGACAATACTACATATAACGCAACTTTGAAAAAGCAGGACCGGAATCTTGGACTTGCGATCATTGCGATCAAGAGATCAGATCTGTCGGATAGTACGAGGAACCAGATCCAGACGGCGATGCTTGGTAATTCTAATGCAGTGAACCGTGGGGACGGCGTGATCGTTCTTGGTGAGCAGTTTGGATATGCAGGTGGTGTCGGATATGGGATCATCAGTTCCACCAGAAATTACCGGACAGTGGCGGACGGGCAGTACCGGCTGCTTGATACAGATATTGCAGGAAGTGAAAAAGGGAGCGGAATTCTGTTTAACACGGCGGGTGAAGTGATTGGAATCTGTGACCAGTCAGAACTGCAGAGAGACGGAAATCTTGTAAGTGCCTATGCGATTTCGGATATCAAGGAAGAGATCGAACTTCTGGCAAATGGACAGGGAGTTCCGTATATTGGCGTTCACGGAGTTGTAGTGACGGAGAAGCTTGCCGGCGAACAGGGAATCCCGAAAGGCATTTATGTCAGGGAAGTAGAGGCTGATTCGCCTGCGATGCAGGCGGGGATCCAGAATGGTGATGTGATCACAGAGATTAACAAGACAGATATCACCGGTATAACAGGACTTCATAAACAGATCGCAGAAGCCGGAACCGGTACACAGATCAGGATCAAAGGGCAGAGGCGTGGCGCAGATGGTTATGTCGATGTAACATTTGATGTGACAGTTGGAAGTAAAGAATAGATTTGCAGATAAAAAGCAACCATAAATTTAAAATATAAAGCAGGAAGAGGAATGACATGAGATATATTGAGACATTACACGAAGGCGAGACAATCAGAAATACGTATCTTTGCAAAGGGAAAAGAAGTGCGGAGACAAGGAACGGAAAACCATATGACAACCTGATCCTTCAGGACAAGACAGGAACTTTAGATGGAAAGATCTGGGATCCGAATTCAAATGGAATTGCAGATTACAGCGAAAAAGATTTTATTGAAGTTTACGGGGAGATCATCAGCTATAACGGCAATCTTCAGATGAACATCAAGCAGCTCCGTGTAGCAGACGAGGGAGAATACGATCCGGCGGATTATATGCCGACCAGCGAGAAAAGTGTGGATGGAATGTATGAAGAACTGATGCGTTATGGAAAGCAGGTGAAGAACCCGTATTTGCAGCAGGTGATCCAGTATTATTTTGTAAATGATGAACAGTTTATCAAGAGCTTCAAGGCACATTCTGCAGCAAAGAGTGTACATCACGGATTTGCCGGAGGACTTCTGGAGCACACATTAAGCGTAGTGAAATTCTGTGAATATATGGCAGGGGCATATCCGATCCTGAATAAGGATCTTCTGTATACAGCGGCAATGTGTCATGATATCGGAAAGACACAGGAACTTTCCCTGTTCCCGGATAATGATTATACCGATGATGGGCAGCTGCTCGGTCATATTGTGATCGGTGTGGAAATGCTGGATGATGCAATTCGTGAGATCCCGGATTTCCCAAAGAAGCTTGCCAGCGAATTAAAGCACTGTATCGTAGCGCATCACGGAGAACTCGAATACGGTTCGCCGAAGAAACCGGCGCTTGCTGAGGCAATGGCACTTAATTGTGCAGATAATGCTGATGCAAAGATGCAGACACTGACAGAGATTTTTAAGGCAAAAGATACAAAGGACTGGTTAGGTTATAACCGTCTGTTTGAATCTAACTTAAGAAAGACCAGTATCTAAGAGAAGTTCTGAAAGAAAGATGAGTATAAAAATGAAGAAAAATGACGTAGTGACGGTAGAAGTTACAGATATCGGAATCGGTGGTGAAGGAATCGGAAAGGTTGATGGATATACTCTGTTTATCAAGGATGCAGTCATCGGAGATACCGTTGAAGTAAAAGTAATGAAAGCAAAAAAGAACTACGGATATGCGAGATTAATGCGGATTGTAAAAGAATCCGCATTTCGTGTATCTGCACGCTGTCCGGAAGCAAGACGCTGTGGCGGATGCCAGATTCAGGAGATGGATTACCGGAAACAGCTGGAGTTTAAAAATACAAAAGTAAGAAATGTTCCCGAAGGATTGCTGAAAAAGTGCAATAAGTGCGGCGCGGCTATTTTGGCAGAGGATGCCGTAAATAACAATTATATTTGTCCGAAGTGTCACGGATATTTCAGGATGCATGCAGGACGGCGGATCGAGATGATCGCAGATCCCGGAACTTTTGAAGAATGGGATGCAAAGATGAAGTTTGAAAATCCTCTGGAATTTAGCGGTTATGAGGAAAAAGTACGAAGATTAAGGGAACAGACCGGACTTGACGAAGCGGTCGTTACAGGGAAAGTTATGATCGCGGGCCATCCGGCGGTGATCGGAGTATGTGACGGACGTTTTATGATGGCGAGCATGGGCGAAGTGGTCGGTGAGAAGATCACAAGAGCGATAGAACGGGCTACGAAAGAAAATCTTCCGGTTATTTTGTTCGCATGTTCTGGAGGCGCAAGGATGCAGGAAGGGATCGTTTCTCTTATGCAGATGGCGAAAACGGCGGCTGCGCTGAAACGGCACAGTGAAAAAGGGCTTCTGTATGTGAGCGTTTTAACAGACCCGACGACAGGAGGAGTAACGGCAAGCTTTGCCATGCTGGGGGATATTATCCTTTCCGAGCCAAACGCCACCATTGGCTTTGCAGGCAGAAGGGTTATCGAGCAGACCACAAAGAAAAAGCTGCCGGAGGATTTCCAGAAGGCAGAATTTCTGCTGGAGCATGGCTTTGTGGATGCCATTGTGCCGAGAACAGAACTGAGAGGAACTTTGGAAAAGCTGCTGCGGCAGCATGGCAGAAAGGAATGACGCGGATGAATGCCTACGAAAAATTACAGACGGCGAGAAGTCAGACCCGCCCGACGGCGCGTTCCTATATCGAAAAGCTGTTTCAGGAGCGGACAGAGCTGCATGGGGACAGAAAATATGCCGATGATGCGGCAATTATCGGCGGCATCGGTATGCTGGGGGATATCCCCGCAACCTTTATCGGTATTGAACGCGGACGCAATCTGGAAGAAAGAATCCGCTGCAATTTCGGCTGCCCCATGCCCGAAGGCTATCGCAAGGCACTGCGCCTGATGAGACAGGCGGAAAAATTCCACAGACCGGTCATCTGCTTTGTGGATACCTCCGGTGCATTCTGCGGCGAGGAGGCAGAGGAACGCGGACAGGGACAGGCGATTGCCGATAACCTCATGCAGATGATGGGACTGGAAACGCCGATTATCACGATTGTCATTGGGGAAGGCGGCAGCGGCGGTGCCTTGGGGCTTTCCGTTGCGAATAAGCTGTATATGCTTGAAAATGCGGTCTTTTCCGTTATTTCCCCTGAGGGCTGTGCAAGTATCCTCTGGGAGGATGCCAAGCTTGCGCCCGATGCGGCAGAATGTCTGCATATTACGGCAGAGGATATGAAGGAATTTGGTGTAGCAGAAGAAATTATTCCTG
>ERZ840371.3861-NODE-3861-length-11766-cov-3.239860_pt1 | contig 11766 bp, 9 predicted proteins | sample MGYA00519937_ERZ840371 | MGnify/ENA primary metagenome ERZ840371 (study PRJEB31850, sample SAMEA3708873) | human gut metagenome | biome: human gut; feature: human-associated habitat; material: faeces | place: China | collected 2014 ... | reverse complement strand
CAGTGACTTGTCGCCAGTTTCCTAACTTGACATTCGCTCCACGGAAAACCTGCCACAGTGGGCAGCAACCTCACGCTTCTACGCTATCAATGTCACAGCAAGGATTAGTATACACGACAGGTTACGCTTTTGCAATAGTTTTTTTAGAAAAATTGTATTTTTTTGTATACAATCCATTTTCTATCTTTTTTACGGTATTTTTCACTTCTGCCTTATTTTTTCATTATAAAAAGCTGTTTACTTGCCGGCATCCTTTTGTCATTGCAAATAAACAGCTTCTCTTTTCTATTATAATTCTATGCTCTTGTCAGCAACGTCTGCAAATTCTTTCTGCATTTCCTCGTTTGGAGCTTTGGTACAAAGACTCACAATTACGATACAGATTAAACTTAAGAAGAATCCTACCAGAAGGGAATAGATTCCGGTTCCGGTTCCAAGTGTTACCATGGCACCGTCTGCGTTTTTCATCAAAGGAATATAATCCCAGATGATAACTGCCACACCACCGGATACAATTCCTGCAATTGCTCCCGGTTTGTTCGTACGCTTCCAGAATAGTGACAATACTACCAGTGGTCCAAATGCAGCGCCAAAGCCTGCCCATGCATTGGATACCAGTCCCATGATACTGCTGTTCGGATTCCACGCGATCACAAATGCCAGAACAGACACCACGATAACCGTAAGTCTTGCAACTGCAAGGATTTCCTTTGAGTCTGCATCCTTCTTAATGAACTGATGATATAAATCCTCAGATGCTGCGGACGCTGTTACCAGAAGCTGTGAATCCGCTGTGGACATAATTGCCGCAAGAATACCGCAGAGGAAGATTCCTCCGATAAACGGAAGTCCCAGATGACTGGAAAACAGTTTATTGATCATCTCGATAAATACACTCTCTGAGGAAGATGCACCATTTTCACCAAGTACAGTCGGAAGCAGATATGCACGACCTATAATACCGATAAAGCACGCTGCTGTCAGAGAAAGGATATCCCACACGATTGCGATCGCACTGGATTTTTTTAATTCTTTCTCACTCTTTACAGCCATGAAGCGGGTAAGGATATGAGGCATACCGCAGTATCCAAGTCCCCATGCAAGCTGGGAAAAGATTTCAACAAATGTATATGGGCGCTCTCCGTTCTCAAAAGGATTCAGGAAAGCTGCTGCTCCACCCGGTGCTCCGCTCTGTGTCAGAAGATCACTCAGACTTCCGCTCAGTGTCAGATATGCAACCAGCGGAACGATCAGAAGACCGATCAGCATCAGTGTTCCCTGTACAAAGTCAGTTACGCATACAGCCATAAATCCCCCCATAAATGTATAGCAGAGAATGACTGCTGCACCAATTGCCAGAGCTATATGATAATCAATTCCAAATACTGTGTTAAAAAGTTTACCGCCTGCTGCCAGTGCAGAAGCTGTATAAACCAGGAAAAAGATTACGATCACGATGGATGAAAGCAATAACAGGATTCTCTTCTTATCCTGAAATCTGTTCTCAAGAAATGCCGGGATTGTAAGGGAATTGTTTGCTGCGATCGTATATTTACGAAGTCTGTGTGAAATACACACCCAGTTTAATACAGTTCCGATGAACAGACCTACAGCAATCCAGATCTGTCCTGTTCCCAGTGAATAAATCGCTCCCGGAAGTCCCATTAAGAGCCATCCGCTCATATCTGATGCCTGTGCTGAAAGAGCAGCTACCCATGCATTCAGTCCACGTCCGCCCAGAAAATAATCTTCCGAGCTGCTTGTTTTTTTCATATAAACCACACCAATGACTATCATAAGTAACAGATAGGCAACAAATGCGGACAATATGACCATTGTTATACCACTCAAATTTACTCCTCCTTTTTTCTTCTTTTTTTCATACACTCTGGATTTGTCAAAGTATGTTCTGTTTCCTTCACATATTTATCCAAAAACAGAATACAGTCATTTTATATACTGCAAAAAGTAACCGGGTACCACTTCTGTACCCGGCTACTTTACCACATTACCTTAGCATCACGCAAGTGTATTTCTTGTTTTTCGACATTTTTCCGCCAAATTACCGTACAGTTTCTCGGACAGATTATTAAATATAACACCTTTAATATTATTTTTCCTAAACTCCTTAAATCCTTTCACCAAAGCCATTGCGGACAGGCTCATACCACGGCAGTTTACAACAAGAATAACATCCGTATCGGTAATCTCCGAAAGCTCGTGCGTACTTCCTTTTTCCGTAAAAGAAAAGCCGTCATAAAAGCCCATAACGCCCTCAATAACCGCAATATCACCGCTGTTTTTATTCAGCAAATAATTCACAGCATCATTGCTCATAAGGTATGTGTCAAGGTTGTATGCCGCCGTTCCGATAACCGTTTTGTGAAACATTGGGTCAATATAATCCGGACCGCATTTAAAAGACGAAACATTAATTTTTCTGTTTACAAGTGCTTGAAGCACCGCACAAGTCACAGTTGTTTTTCCGCAGCCGCTCGGGCCAAGGAGGGTAAGAAATTCGTTTTCACGGATATAAAGATTCAGATCATCCAGAATGGTAACTCCGTCGTACGATTTTGTGATGTTGACCAGATCAAGTAATTTGGTACTCATGTGTAATATGCTCCTTTCGGGTTGTGAAATTTGGAACACCGTTTCTCGTGAAAATCACGCGGTGTAAAAAATCTAAAAATAAGGCGGTGAACTGACCCAGAGAATGATGGCCGGCGTTTTACCCGGATTTTCCAGATAGTGATTACAGGAAGCGGGATAGTAGAAGCTTTCCCCTTTCTTCACTTTGTGGCATTCATCTCCAAGATGAAGGAGAATACGGCCGGAAAGTACATAGCCGAATTCCTCGCCTTCATGCGGTGAATCAATCTCGGTGCACGCGCCGCTTTGCAGCGTCAGCCGGATTGGCTCCATCCTGTTTTTCTGTGCATTCGGAACGATCCATGCGATCTCGTTGCCCTGCGCTTCAGCGGTCTTTACAAAGTAATCTTCTTCGCAAAAGACAACCTGATTGTCCTGCTCTTCGCCGAAAAACGTTTTTAGATCCGTTCCAAGGCAGGTAAGAACATCAACCAGCGTGGCGATCGAGGGAGAGGTCACATCGTTTTCAAGCTGGGAAATAAATCCCTTTGACAGCTCGCTCCGATCTGCCAGTTCCTCCTGCGTCAGCCCTTTCCACATCCGCAGTTCCCTGATTTTTTTTCCGATTTCCATAAAAAATCCTTTCTGCATCCAAAGTCTTTCCCGGGATCCTTTTGCTGAATACGGATTCTCAGGAAATCTCAGTAAAAATAAACAAAAAGTTTAGTAATTCTATACAAACATGGGGAATTATACATGATATGGATCGCAGTGTCAATAACTTTGTGAAATTTTACCATGATTTTGCAGGAAACCTCATATAATGAAGAAGAAGCAGACAAAAAGCCGGTCCCAAAAGAGCGTCCGGCTTTTCCATTTTTAAAGAGAAAAAACACAAGGGGGATCTGATTTTGAACAGAAAAAGAAGAAACAAGACAGGTTTTTTCCTGGGAATCCTGCTTCTGTTTTTGGGAAGTGTGTCCGTGACTGCGACAGAGCAGGAGAGCGAGCCGAATCAGCTGTTTGCAACGGCGGCATGCCTGATGGATGGCGATACCGGCCGTGTGCTGTTCGGAAAACGCGAGACAGATCCTATGGCAATGGCGAGCACAACGAAAATCATGACATGCATTCTGGCACTGGAAAACGGACAAGAGCAGACGGTCGCAACTGCATCGGCTAAAGCAGCCGCAGCGCCGAAAGTACATCTCGGTGTGCGCAAGGGAGAACAGTTTCTGCTTGGCGATCTTCTGTATTCCCTGATGCTGGAATCGCATAACGACGCGGCGGTAATGATTGCAGAGACCATCGGCGGAAGTGTAGAGGAATTTGCATCGCTTATGAATGAAAAAGCCGCAGCAATCGGCTGTACGGATACGCATTTTGTGACGCCGAACGGTCTCGATGCTTCTGACGCAGGCGGAGATCACCACACGACAGCAGCTGATCTGGCACGGATCATGCGATACTGTGTCTGGATTTCACCGAAAGCCGCCCAGTTTCTCGCAGTGACGCAGACACGGTCCTATACCTTCTGGGATCTGGAAAAGAAAAACATGTTCAACTGCTATAATCACAACGCACTGCTGGATCAGATGGATGGAGCTGTTTCGGGAAAAACCGGCTTCACGGCAAAAGCCGGTTACTGTTATACCGGTGCGCTGGAGCGGGATGGAAAGCGTCTGATTGTGTCGTTGCTTGCATGCGGATGGCCCAGCCATAAAAACTATAAATGGGCGGATGCCGCAAAGCTTTTAAACTACGGGCTGGAATCGTATATGTATCGTGACGTGCTGGACCATAGCTGGAACCCAGGGCAGATTGAAGTAGCAGACGGTGTTTACGACGGGATGCTGCAGGTAAAAAGCAGCGCCCGCCTTACCCTTACAAGCCCGGCGCTTGATCCGGCGCGCTCGCTTCCCGCTCTTCTGAAAGAGACAGAAATACCGGAAAAAGACATTTTTTTACCGGAGCTTTTGAAAGCCCCGGTAAAGAAAGGAGAAAAGGTCGGTTCGGTTACGTATTCGATCGACGGGATTCTTCTCGCGGAATATCCCGTCTATGCAGCCGAAACGATCGAGAAAATTGATTATGGGTGGTGCATGGAAAAGGTCGCAGAGCGCCTCTTTTGTCATTCTTCGGTATGAGTCACTTTTGCAAGTGTTTCTGTTGAAAGAATTTTCCGGATATTGCAGAGAAACAGCGTAACGGCAGTGATAACAGAACATACATCAGCGATCGGTTCTGCATAGTAAACGCCCATGACACCGAAGAAATGCGGCAGAATGAGTGCAAGCGGAATCAGAAGGATGACTTTTCGAAGCAGTGCAATAAAAAGAGAAATCTTCGCCTGGCCAAGACCGAGGAAGGAACTCTGTACGCCGCTCTGCAGTCCGAAAATTGCCATGCCGGCAATGTAAACCGGAAGTACCTTCTCTACGATGACAATCAGTTCCGGGTCAGTCGTGAAAAGACCGGCAAAAAGAGCCGGACGAAGCATTGCGAATACAACGTAGACGAAAGCGGCAGTAAAAGTAATGGCGATCATGCGCCGGATTGTCTGGCGGACACGGTCAAACTGGCCTGCACCAAAGTTGTAGCTGATGATCGGCTGTACACCGTTCGTAAAGCCGTTGACCGGTACGAAAATCAGCTGCAGCACCGACTGGAGAATTGTCATCGAGCCGACATAGAGGTCGCCGCCGTACGTCTGTAGCCCGTGGTTCATGACGATTGTGATGGCACTTTCCGTTGCAGACATGATAAATGGTGAGATGCCGAGTGCCATGACAGAGCCTAAAATGGAAAAATCCGGTTTCATGGTGCGAAGAGAAAGGCGGACACCTGATTTTTTTGAGGTAAGAAACCGAAGAACCCATGCAGCACTTAAAGCCTGGGAGAGAATGGTAGCAAGTGCGGCCCCGGAAACACCCATATGAAGAACGAAGATGAAAACCGGGTCAAGACCAATGTTGATAACAGCGCCAATGAGAACGGAGCACATGGCCGTGCGTGCGTGTCCCTGACAGCTGATAAAAGTATTCAATCCGACAGCCAGCTCGACAAATACGGTTCCGACAAGATAAATGGAAATATACGTGGAAGCGTATCGGATTGTGTTGCTGCTTGCACCAAAGAGGTACAGAAGCGGTGTCTGAAAGAAAAAGAAAAACGCCATCAGACACACGGAGAAAAAGAGCAGCAGGGAAGTGGAGCTTCCAAGAATTTTTTCTGCGCGGTCCCGGTTTTTCTGTCCGAGTGCGATGGCGGCAAGAGGAGCACCGCCTCCACTTGCGAATCCGGCAAAGGCGGAGATGATTGTGATAATCGGAAACGTGACGCCGACACCGGTCAGTGCCAGGGAACCAACATCAGGAATCCGGCCGATATAAATGCGGTCTACAATGTTATATAGTACATTTACAATCTGTGCCAGGACAGAGGGAAGGGCCAGTTCGAGCATCAGTTTCCCGATTTTTTCGGTGCCGAGACGGCCATCTTGCTTGGTCTGCATGAAAAAAACCTCCAGTTTTTTTGTTGATGAAACGTATATTTTTCTGCGTCCTTTTCGTGGACATTGCTTCTATTATAGCTTTTTAAGGGCAATCCTGCAAGAAAAAAACGAAAAACTTTGCAATCCGTTGTGAAAGTCTACAGGCTTTTCCCGGAAACGCAAAACAGGGTGTACGGAAGAAAAAAAATATGGTACGCTATAGGACGAAGCGAAAGTGATTTCGTGAAAAACTTTTAGAAAGTAGTGGGAATAGATGGAGGAAAATCATATGCGAAATCTGTTAGTAGCGCAGTCTGGCGGACCGACCGCGGCGATCAATGCAACGGTGGCAGGAGTTGTTTCCTGTGCTGTACTGTCCGGAAAAGTAGATCATATTTATGGTGCGGTAAATGGAATTGAAGGCGTGCTTGCAGAAAAATTTCTTGATCTTGGAAAAAAACTGGATTCAGCAGAAAAAATCTCTCTTCTGATGCAGACCCCGGCAGCAGCGCTTGGCTCCTGTCGTTATAAACTGGGCGATCCGGAAGAAAACAAGGAGGATTTTGAAGAAATACTTCAAATTTTTCGCAGACATGAGATCCGTTATTTTATTTATATCGGCGGAAATGATTCGATGGATACCGTAGACAAGATGTCAAAGTACTGCAAAGAAAACGGTGTGGACGATGTGTTTGTTGTCGGGGCGCCAAAGACGATTGACAATGATCTTGTCGAAACGGATCACTGCCCGGGCTTTGGATCTGCGGCAAAATATCTGGCAGCAACCTTTGCAGAGCTGGAGAGAGACTGCCATGTATATGAAAAGAAGGCTGTGACCATCGTGGAGGTCATGGGAAGAAACGCAGGATGGCTGACGGCAGCGTCTGCACTGTCCCGTGTCAACGGCGGAGAAGGGCCGAGCCTGATCTATCTTTGCGAGCCGGTCTTTGACACCGAACAGTTTTTAAAGGATGTGCAGGAAAAACTGGAACAGAAGGACAGTGTTCTGGTTGCAATCAGCGAGGGCATCCATGACAGCGAGGGCCGCTATGTTTCTGAGCAGGTGCAGAGCGATGCACAGGATCAGTTTGGGCACAGCTACATTGCAGGTTCTGCAAAAGTACTCGAAGAGCTGGTGCGTGACCGTATCGGCTGTAAGGTAAGATCGATTGAACTGAACCTGATGCAGCGGTGCGCGGCTCATCTTGCGAGTGCGACCGATCTTGAGGAGTCCCGTATGCTCGGCATGAAAGCCTGCCAGTGTGCACTGGAAAAACAGGGAGGACAGATGGCATCGATCCGAAGAATCTCCGCGGATCCTTACCGCGTGGAGTATACCTCCGTTCCGGTATCGGAAGTGGCAAATAAAGAAAAGAAAGTGCCGCTTTCCTGGATTACAGAAGATGGTCATGATGTGACCGAGGAGATGATGGCGTATCTTCGTCCGCTGATTCTTGGCGAACCGGCGATGCAGTATGAGAATGGAATTCCGGTTCACATTGAACTATATTAAACCGAAGGAAAAACGTGTAAGAAAAGCCGCCGCCGGGCGGCTTTTTTGTACGATGCGGAAAGAAAACAGGACTTTTTGAAAAAGGAAAGGCCGGGAAAAATCAAGTTTGACCTTCCATTTATAATAGGAAAAATCTGAAATTTTTCTGTCTATTTTCTGTCAAAAAGGTGAGAAAAAGTATTGAAAAAAAACGAAAAAACAGATATGATAGACTTGTATAAAATTTGTTTAAAATTTTATAATGAAAATAGAAAGATGGAGGTTTGAAGAATGAGTAACACAGCACAAAGTTTAGCGAGCACAAGAATCGCCTCTTTGCTGGATGAAAACAGCTTTGTGGAAATCGGCGGACAGGTTACTGCCAGAAGCACAGATTTCAACATGGCCGGCATGGAGACACCATCCGATGGTGTAATTACTGGTTACGGTGTGATCAACGGCAGCCTGGTATACGTATACAGCCAGGATGCGTCTGTGATGGGCGGTACCATCGGCGAAATGCATGCAAAAAAAATCGCGAGACTGTATGAGTTTGCACAGAAAACAGGTGCTCCGGTCATCGGACTGGTAGACTGTGCCGGTATGCGTCTGCAGGAGGCAACTGATGCTCTGAACGGTTTCGGCGAAATCTATATGGCGCAGGCAATGGCATCCGGCGTGATTCCACAGATCACAGCAGTATTTGGTACCTGCGGCGGCGGTATGGCACTCATCCCGGCTATGACAGACTTCACGTTCATGGAGTCTAAAAACGGAAAACTTTTCGTAAACTCCCCGAACGCACTGGACGGAAACCACGTATCCAAATGTGATACCGCATCCGCAGATTTCCAGGGCGAAGAAGCAGGTCTTGTTGACTTTGCTGGAACCGAGGAAGAAATCCTCGGACAGATCAGAAACCTGGTATCTATGCTTCCGGCAAACAACGAGGACGAAGCATACACCGAGTGCGAGGATGATCTGAACCGTGCATGTGCAGACCTTGCAAACTGCGCAGGCGATACCGGAATCCTTCTTTCTCAGCTCAGCGACAACGGCATCTATTTTGAGACCAAAGCCGCTTACGGAAAAGATGTTGTAACTGCATTTATCCAGTTAAACGGAGCAACCGTAGGAGCAGTTGCAAACCGCTCTGAAATCTACGGCGAGGACGGAACGGTAAAAGAGAAAATGGATGGAACCTTAAGCGCAAGAGGAGCCAAAAAAGCAGCAGATTTCGTAAACTTCTGCGATGCTTTCTGCATCCCGGTACTTACCATCACAAACGTAACCGGATTCAAGGCAACCAAATGCTCTGAGAGAACCATGGCTAAGAACGCAGCAGCCCTGACCGCAGCTTTCGCAAACGCAACCGTTCCGAAAGTAAACGTTGTTGTCGGCAAAGCATACGGAAGCGCATACGTTGTCATGAACAGCAAATCCATCGGAGCAGACATGGTATTTGCATGGCCGAACGCAGAAATCGGAATGATGGATGCAAAATCTGCAGCAAAGATCATGTACGAAGGATCTGACGCTGCTACCATCAACGAGAAAGCAGCTGAATATGCAACCCTTCAGAACAATGTAACTTCCGCAGCCAGAAGAGGCTATGTGGACACCATCATCGAGCCGGAAGACACCAGAAAATATGTTATCGGCGCATTCGAGATGCTGTATACCAAGAGAGAAGACAGACCGGACAGAAAACACGGAACAGTCTAAGGAAGGTGGCATACGATGAGAAAGAACTGGAAAAAATTAGTAAGTCTCGTCCTTACCGCAGCCTGCACCATGGTTGTGACCGTAGCTCCTGTTTTTGCGGATGCGGCATCTACACCGGCTTATTCACCGGTTGAGGCATCTACGGTAGATTCTCTGCTCTCCTCCAGTGTTCAGTGGGTAGGACAGAGCCTGATGACCTACAGCGATGACGATCTTGCCAATATGGAAGCTTCCGACCAGCAGTTCTATGCAAGAGCAGCTGAGGCATGGGAAGAGGCAAAGGCTGACCTCGGAGAGGTAAAAAGCCTGGAAGACGGTACTCTCGAAGTAGACGGAGATTTTGTAACCTGCACAATTCCGGGTGAATTTGAAAAAAATCCTGGTATTGTCCGCGTATTCTGGAACATCAGCACCGGAACACCAGTTCCGACCGACCTCACCATCACCGTTGAGGAGTCAAAGGGCGTTCTGATCGGCCAGGCCGGCATGAACACCATCATCGGAATCGGTACCGTATTTGTTATGCTGATTTTCCTGATTTTCGTTATTTCTTCGTTTGATTACATTTTGGGAGACAAGAAGAAGAAAAAAGCACCGGCAGCACCTGTACAGGAAGCACCGAAGGCTGTCGCAGCACCGGTTGTTGAAGAGACAGCACCGGAAGCAGACGATATGGAGCTGCAGGCTGTTATTACAGCTGCAATCGCCATGTATGAAGAAGATATGGCTTCTGCATCCGGAGATGCTTATGTTGCACGTCCGATCCGCAGAAAAGGCAAAAGAGCTTAAGGAGGAAATTTTCAATGAAAAACTACACCATTACCGTAAACGGAAATGTATATAACGTAACTGTAGAAGAAGGAACCACAGCAGGCGCAGCTCCAGTTGTCAGCGCAGCAAAAGCAGCTCCGGCACCAAAAGCAGCACCGGCAGCACCGAAAGCAGCAGCTCCGGCAGGCGCAGCAGGCAGCGTAGAGGTTACTGCTTCTGTACCTGGTAAAATCTGCAAAATCGAAGCAGCAGCAGGCACCGCTGTAAAAGCAGGAGATGCTGTTCTTGTACTGGAAGCCATGAAGATGGAAATCCCGGTTGTAGCACCGCAGGATGGCACAGTAGCAACCATCAATGTAGCAGTAGGCGATGCAGTAGAATCCGGTGACGTTCTTGCAACCATGAACTAATGCCCGTTGTAAGAAAAAACCGGAGGTGAAAAAATGATTACTGAAACTTTAAACAACCTGCTTCACCAGACGGCGTTTTTTAATCTGGACTGGGGCAATTACGTTATGATCGCAGTGGCTTGCTTCTTCTTGTATCTTGCGATTAAGCATGAATTTGAGCCGTTGCTTCTTGTACCGATCGCATTCGGTATGCTGCTTGTAAACATTTACCCGGACATCATGGCTGAGCCTTATACCGACGTACAGGGTCTTGAGCATGCGGGCGGTCTGTTCTACTATTTCTTTACTCTGGACGAGTGGAGTATCCTTCCATCCCTGATCTTCATGGGTGTAGGTGCGATGACAGACTTCGGTCCGCTGATTGCAAACCCGATCAGCTTCATCATGGGAGCTGCAGCACAGCTTGGTATCTATCTGGCGTACTTTTTCGCTATTTTCATGGGATTCAATGGAAGAGAGGCAGCAGCTATCTCCATCATCGGCGGTGCCGACGGCCCGACTTCTATCTTCCTTCTGAACAAGCTCGGACAGCAGCACCTGATGGGACCGATCGCAGTAGCAGCATATTCCTATATGTCACTTGTGCCGATCATCCAGCCGCCGGTCATGAAGCTTCTGACTACAGAAAAAGAGCGTAAAATCAAAATGGAGCAGCTTCGTTCCGTATCCAAACTCGAGAAGATCCTGTTCCCGATTGTTATCACCATCGTTGTCTGCATGATCCTTCCATCTACCGCTCCGCTGGTAGGTATGCTGATGCTTGGTAACCTGTTCCGTGAGTGCGGCGTTGTAAAACAGCTTCAGGAGACAGCTTCCAATGCCATGATGTACATCGTAGTTATCCTTCTTGGTACTTCTGTAGGTGCATCTACCAGTGCAGAGGCATTCTTAAAGATGGATACCTTAAAGATCGTTGCACTTGGTATGATCGCCTTCGCATTTGGTACTGCAGGCGGTGTCCTTCTTGGAAAGCTTTTGTGCAAGGTTACAAAGGGCAAGATCAATCCGCTTATCGGTTCAGCAGGTGTATCTGCCGTTCCGATGGCAGCGCGTGTATCACAGAAGGTTGGTTCAGAGGCAGATCCGAGCAACTTCCTTTTGATGCATGCAATGGGACCAAACGTAGCCGGTGTTATCGGTACGGCCGTTGCGGCAGGTACGTTTATGGCAATATTTGGAGTATGATGCCAGGGTATCGAACTCAAAAGCCGATCGTGCTTGCACGATGAGGTTTTTGAGCTTGGGACCCGCAAAAACATGAGGATGCAGCGATTTTCAAGGAA
>ERZ840371.3853-NODE-3853-length-11780-cov-7.818422_pt1 | contig 11780 bp, 9 predicted proteins | sample MGYA00519937_ERZ840371 | MGnify/ENA primary metagenome ERZ840371 (study PRJEB31850, sample SAMEA3708873) | human gut metagenome | biome: human gut; feature: human-associated habitat; material: faeces | place: China | collected 2014 ... | reverse complement strand
GGGCCTGCCCGTGGATGACCCCGCCGCTTACGCCGAGGCCGTCTGCAGCCTGATGCAGTGATCTTTCCCTGTGTTCCCGGGCCGGAGGGCGCTGCTCCCTCGCCTTCCGCCTGACATCATAATTTTCTTCCCTTAACAAGAAGGCCGCGCTCCGCTGGAAAAGTGGATCGCGGCCTTTTCTTTTGCACTGCCCGCCGCAGTAAGGTTTCTCCATGTCGCGGTCCTCTCCCCCGCCGGGACGCGGCAGCGGGAAGTTTTGGCGCAGTTATACAATGCTTTTCCGGTTTCGAAAAAACTTTTGTCTCAGCTGCACCTGATTCAAGTTTTCTGCTTTGCATCCCTGCCGGAGCTGTCCGGCGGAGATTTTTTGCAACTTTTCATTGAGATGCAACAATAACACATGGTTTTTTCCAGGCAAATCCTTTACTATAAGAACAGAAGCGGGCTGTATCGCCCACACGAAATAAAAAAGTATCTGTCTGTCAGGAGGAAGATTCCATGATGAAGTCCATTCCCGTATGGAAGCAGGAGCTGTCCGACGGCGTCCACGCCGCGCGCCTCGCCTCCCTGTATTGCTGTTCTCCCGCCGAGACGGCCTCTGAAGCCGCCCGTTACACCGCTGTGCTGGATGGGCTGGAAAAGACCTTCGGCTCCCACGCTGAGGCCGGCCTTTACAGCGCACCGGGCCGCACCGAGATCGGCGGCAACCACACCGACCATCAGCATGGCCGGGTACTGGCCGGCAGCGTGAACATCGACATGATCGCCGCTGCAGCCCCCAACGATAAGAACCAGCTCCGCGTCCAGAGCGAGGGCTATGATCTGTGCGTCATTGATCTGAATGATCTCGAGGCCCGCAAGGAAGAGGAGAACACCACCGCCGCCCTGCTGCGCGGCGAGTGCGCCGCCTTCACCCAGCGGGGCGCAAAGCTGGCCGGTCTGGACGTCTACGTCTCTTCCAACGTGCCGAAGGGCAGCGGCGTTTCCTCTTCTGCCGCCTTTGAGGTGCTCATCGGCGTCATCCTGAACGACTGCTTCATGACCGAGAAGGTTTCCCCCATCGCCATCGCACAGATCGGCCAGTGGGCTGAGAACGTCTACTTCGGCAAGCCCTGCGGCCTGATGGACCAGATGGCTTCCAGCGTGGGCAACATCATCACCATCGACTTCGCCAGCCCCGCAAAGCCCGTGGTAGAGCCTGTGGCTGTGGACTTCTCCAAGGCCGGTCTGGTCCTCTGCATCCTCGACTCCGGCGCAGACCACGCCGATCTGACCGACGAGTACGCCGCCATCCCGGCTGAGTGCCGCGCCGTAGCCGCTGTCTGCGGCGGCGAGGTGCTGCGGGATGTGCCGTTCGAGACCTTCCTTGCAAAGCTGCCCGAGTGCCGCAGGCAGTGCGGCGACCGCGCCGTCCTCCGCGCCTTCCACGTCTACGCCGACAATGACCGTGTGGCAAAGCAGGTGGCGGCACTCCACGATGGCGACTTCGACACCTTCCTCTGCCTCGTGAACGAGTCCGGCCGCAGCAGCTGGGAGTATCTGCAGAACGTCATCCCCGCAGGCTACAAGGAGCATCAGGAAGTGGGCGTGACCATCGCTGCCGCCAAGCATCTGCTGGGCGATAAGGGCGCTGTCCGCGTCCACGGCGGCGGTTTCGCCGGCACGGTGCAGGCTTTCGTGCCTGTGGAGATGCTGGACGAGTTCAAGGCCGGTATGGAAGCCATCCTCGGCGAGGGCCGCTGCCACGTCCTGTCCATCCGCCCGGAGGGAGGCGCTGTCCTGTGATCTCCACTGCCATCCAGCAGCTCGTCAACTACGGTCTGGACACCGGTCTCATCCTGCCTGACGACGAGATCTACATCCGCAACCAGCTGCTCATGACCATGCAGCTCGACAGCTTCACGGAGCCGGAGGGCGACGTCTGCTACGCCGACCTCGAGAGCATCCTGAAAACGCTGGTGGATGATGCCGCAGCCCGGGGCGTCTGCGACGACAGCCCCACGGCCCGCGACCTCTTCGATACCCGGCTCATGGGTGTGCTGACGCCCCGCCCCAGCATCGTCCGCGCCAACTTCGAAGAGCGGTACGAGACCGACGGCCCCCAGGCCGCCACCGACTGGTTCTACAAGTTCAGCCAGGACACCGATTACATCCGCCGCTACCGCATCAAGCGGGACGTCAAGTGGGTCACCAAGACCCCCTACGGCGACCTCGACATCACCATCAACCTGTCGAAGCCCGAAAAAGACCCCAAAGCCATCGCAGCCGCAAAGCTGGCTCCTCAGAGCGCTTACCCCAAGTGCCAGCTCTGCGTGGAGAACGAGGGCTATGCCGGTCGGCTGAACCATCCCGCCCGGGAAAATCACCGCATTATCCCGCTGACCATCAACGACAGTGCGTGGAATTTCCAGTACAGCCCCTATGTCTACTACAATGAGCACTGCATCGTCTTTAACAGCCAGCACACCCCCATGAAGATCGAGCGGGCCACCTTCCGCAAACTGCTGGACTTCGTGGCCCTCTTCCCCCACTACTTCGTGGGCAGCAACGCCGACCTGCCCATCGTGGGCGGCAGCATCCTGAGCCACGACCACTTCCAGGGCGGCCACTATGAATTTGCCATGGCCAAGGCCCCCATCGAAAAGGCATGGGCGTTCCCCGGCTTTGAGGACGTGGAGGCCGGCATCGTACACTGGCCCATGAGCTGCATTCGCCTGACCTGCGAGAATGACGAGCGTCTGGTGGAGCTGGCTGACAAGATCCTGACCGCCTGGCGCGGCTACACGGATGAGAGCTGCTTCCTCTTTGCCGAGACCGACGGCGAGCCCCACAACACCATTACCCCCATTGCCCGCATGCGGGATGGCAAGTACCAGCTGGATCTGGTGCTGCGCAACAACATCACCACGCCGGAACACCCGCTGGGCGTGTTCCACCCCCATGCCAAGCTGCACCACATCAAAAAGGAGAACATCGGCCTTATCGAGGTCATGGGTCTGGCCGTGCTGCCCAGCCGCCTGAAGCAGGAGCTGTTTGATCTGGCAGACGTACTGGTGGCCCGCACCCCCGTCAGCGAGTACCCCGAAACACTGCAGAAGCACGCGGAGTGGGCGCAGGACATTCTGGCCCGTCACCCGGAGCTGAACGGCGACACCGTGCACCTCATCCTGCAGGATGAGGTGGGCCAGGTGTTCGCACAGGTGCTGGCCGATGCCGGTGTGTACAAGCTGGACGAAGCCGGTCGTGCCGGGTTCGTGCGGTTCCTTGCCAGCGTAAAATAACCTCAAACTATCACAGGCCCCGCCGCTGATCTCATCGGCGGGGCCTTGCCATACAAGGAGGAAACGTTTATGCCTTATACTCTGGAAGTCTGCGTGGACAGCACGGCCAGTGCACTGGCCGCCAAGCGCGGCGGAGCCGACCGACTGGAACTGTGTGCCGACCTGGTGATCGGCGGCACCACCCCCAGCCTTGCCCTGCTGCGGCAGGTCAAAGCCGAGACCGGACTGCCGGTGCGGGCACTGCTGCGCCCCCGCTTTGGTGATTTCTGCTACGACCGCTATGAGCTGGCCCAGATGGAGCAGTCGGCCGCAGAGCTGGTGGAAGCCGGGGCGGACGGCATCGTCACCGGCGTGCTCACCCCGGACGGCGTACTGGATGTGGACGCCCTGCGTCCCATCTACGCTGCTGCCCGCCGGGCGGCAGCAGCTGCAGGCCGTCCCGTTGCCTGCACCCTGCACCGTGCCTTTGACGTCTGCCGGGACCCCTTTGCCGCGCTGGCCGCCGCAAAGGAACTGGGCCTTGCCACCATCCTTACCAGCGGGCAGGCCGCCAGTGCGCCGCAGGGAGCTGAGCTGCTGCGCCAGCTGGTGGAAGCCGCCGGGAGCGATGTGGAAATTCTGGTGGGTGCCGGCGTCTCCGCGGGCAATCTCCCGGCGCTGGCCGCCCAGACCGGTGCCCGTGCGTTCCATCTTTCCGGCAAGCAGGTGCTGGACAGCCACATGACCTTCCGCCGGGAAGGCGTGCCTATGGGCCTGCCGGGCTTTTCGGAGTTTGAACTGTGGCAGACCAGCGAAACCAATATCCGTGCCGCGCGTAAAGCGCTGGATGCCCTGTAAAAATCGCCCTCACGCAAAAACGGCCTCTCCTTTCGGAGAGGCCGTTTCTCGTTACAATGCCGGTGCTTCGTTGTCCTCATAACCGACCATCAGGCCGCCCAATTCGGCATAGTAGCTGCACAGGCCGCCGCAGGGGCTCACATCCACCTGCGCCCCCGGGAACACCGCGTGCAGCATCTTTTTCAGCCGGTCGGCGGCGTCAGGGTTGCCGCAGTGGGCAATGTGTACCCGGCCGGAGACAAAACCGCGGCCCTTCATTTCCAGCACGATGCGTTCCAGTGCGCCGTGTTCGCCGCGGGTCTTGCACAGCACCTCCAGCTCCCCCGCCTCACTGGCCTGCCCGATGACCCGGATGCCCAGCATCCGCGCCACGGCAGCTACCGCCGGTTTTACGCGGCCGTTGCGGGCGAGGTTGGCCAGCGATTCCAGCGAGAACAACAGGTGCGTGTGCCGGTGATAGGCCAGAATCCTCTCGGCGGCATCATCAAAGGCACAGCCCGCCTGCACCAGTGCCGCCAGACGCTCGGCCAACAGGCGGCATTCCGGCCCGGCCGACAGGCTGTCCAGTACGAACACGCGGGCACCTTCGTGCTCCTGCCGGTATTCCTCGGCGGCCAGCTGGGCCGCGTTATAGCTGCCGGACAGCGTGCCCGTGATGGTGACCACGAACACTTCCTCCGCGCCCTCGTAGGCCGCCAGCCAGTCGGCCACATTGGGGCAGGATGTGCCGGTCTTGCCCTTATAGCTGCGCAGGGTCTGGGCCATACCGACCGCATCCAGTTCTGCCGTGTCCAGATATTCCCCATCGTCGGTCACGATTTTCAGCGGCACACAGACAAAGTCCACCCCGCTGAGGGCATACAGGTTGGCAGAAGAGTCCACAACGATCTTGGTTTTCATACAGTACATCTCCAGTTTTATCGTTCAGCGGCGGACAGCCCGCCGGGCTTATTCGGTTTCTTGTGGACATCTTATCAGTTTTTCAAAAACCTGTCAAGCAATTTTTAGCATTTGATAAAAAGTTTTCACACTCCAGTTGACCGCTTCCATTTTTTGCGTTATACTGAAAGCCAAATCAACTTTCACCCGCTGAACAGAAAGCATGATCCACTATGAACGATGAAACCAAGCGCCGCGTTGCGGCCTGCGCCGCCGGGTTTGCCCTGCCCCGGTACCGCGACCTCCCTGCCGTAGGGCTGTATCTGGACCAGACCGTGCAATATGTCAACGCCTGCTTCCGCACCTTTTGCGGGGTAGAGCTCACCCCGTCCATGGTGAGCAACTACGTCAAAAAAGGCATTCTGAGCCACCCGGTCAAAAAGAAATACACCCGTGACCAGATCGCTTCCCTGCTGTACATCGTAGTCTCCAAAACAGTCCTCTCGATGGAAAACATCGACACCCTGTTCAAAATGCAGAAGGCCTATTGTTCCGCCGGGGCCGCCTACGATACCTTCTGTGAGGAGCTGGAGCGCTGCCTGCCGTTCGTGTTCGGCTGTACCCGTGCCCTGCCTGACCCGGACCCGGATGCCGCTGACGAAAAGCTGCTGCTGCGCAGCACCATTCTGGCCGCTGCCAACAAGATGTATCTGGACTGCTGCTTTGACGCTTTGCGGCAAGAGCAGGCCCTGTGGGAGGATATTTTGCCGGACCTGGCATAACAAAAACGGGAGACAGCATCAACGCTGTCTCCCGTTTTTGTTATTTTGCGATTCGTCCTTCTGCCTTGCCGGACGAGATGTAATGCTCGTAGTATTTCACGTTATCGTCGCCAAATGCGGCCACGAGATCGGGGTTGTTTGCCTTGTATGTGTTCAAATTGAACTCGCTGCTTCCCTGCCGACCTTCTTTCATGCCGTTGGTCACAAAGTGTTCAAACAGTGCTTTCTGGTTTGCACCGAATGCATCTGCAAGATCCGGGTTAAGTTTCAGGTAATCCTGATAATTGTAGACGGCCTGATACTGGGCAAGTTGCTGGGCAAACGGCGGGTTCTGGAAACTCATCGTACGGTATTTAGAACCTACGTTTGAGAGCGTTTCTGTGCTTCCGTCCATGTAAATCAGTTCCACTTTGTCTACTGCGAGATAATCAATCGACCAGTCTCTCCACCATATATCTGGGAATTCAGAATCATCATAATTATACATCGCATTCTGAACTTCATCTTCACTTAAATATATGTAACTTTCAGGATTGCTTTCGTCCGGTTTCACAAAGAAATTCCCGTATACGTCTTGATATACCCACTGAGCATTATCGCCGATGGCAACTTTATATGGAGCCATTCGGTAATACTTAAACGGGCTATCCTCCGCTGCATTATCCTGCGCTTTCAGCTCATAATTATTATTTCGTTCCACATAAAACGGCTCCAATGGTCCTACCATCGTCAGGATTTTTGTCGGCGACATTGATGTTTTATCGTCCACACGATTGTATGCCGTCACATACCATCTCGCATACTTAATTGTTTTGTTACCATTCACACGGAAGCATATAACCGGGTTTGTCACCATAGCGCCATTCCATGCGGCATCTAAGCTCATCAATTCTATGCTTGGCTTCTTTGCTGCAAACGCTGTTCCGCAAAGACATGCACATAATATTGCCACTGTGCAAAAGAATGCTACAATTTTTCGTTTCATAACAATTCCTCCTTTACTCAACACAAGACAACCCTTCTAATTGCAGTATAGCGTTTCTTTTTCTATGTTTCAAGTAAAAATTCAGCAAAAAAGCCTGTGCACCGCACCGAAAATCAGATTGATGCACAGGCTTTTCATACAGTTTAAACTGTCAGGGATCAGGTGTCCTGCAGCTCGCCGCGGCTGGCGGCCTTGAGGTAGGCAAAGATGAAGCCATCCAGGTCGCCGTCCATCACGGCGTCCACATTGCCGGTCTCGTAGTTGGTGCGGTGATCCTTGACCATGGTGTAGGGCATGAACACATAGCTGCGGATCTGGTGGCCCCAAGCGATCTCGTTCTGCACGCCCTTGATGTCGTCGATCTTGTCCATGTGCTGCTGCTTGGCGATCTGGTACAGCTTGGCCTTCAGCATTTCCATGGCGTAGTCACGGTTCTGGAACTGGCTGCGCTGGGTCTGGCAGTTGACCACGATGCCGGTGGGCTTGTGGATCAGACGCACTGCGGAAGAAGTCTTGTTGATGTGCTGGCCGCCGGCACCGGAAGAACGGTACACCTGCATTTCGATGTCCTCGGGGCGGATGTCCACCTGGATGGTGTTGTCCAGCTCGGGCATCACTTCCAGCGAAGCAAAGCTGGTCTGGCGGCGGGCATTGGCGTCAAAGGGCGACACACGCACCAGGCGGTGCACGCCGTTCTCACTCTTGAGCAGGCCGTAGGCGTTGGCGCCCTTGACCATCATGGAAGCGCTCTTCAGGCCGGCTTCGTCGCCGTCCTGATAGTCCAGCACCTCTACGGTCATGCCGTGGGCCACGGCCCACTTGTTGTACATGCGGTACAGCATCTCGGCCCAGTCCTGTGCTTCGGTGCCGCCGGTACCGGCGTGGAAGGTGAGGATGGCATTGCTGTGGTCGTACTCGCCGTTCAGCATGGTCATCAGCTGCAGTTCGTCAATGGATTTCTCCACGCCGTTCACAGCTTCTTCGCCTTCTGCTGCCAGAGAGGGATCATTTTCTTCCTCAATCATTTCCAGCAGGGTCTGGGCTTCCTCGTACTGGGTGGAAAGTTTGCCGAAGCGCTCCAGCTTATTTTTCACTTCGCCCATCTCGCTGATGACTTTCTGGCTTTTTTCCTGGTCATCATAAAAACCGGGCATCGTCATCTGGTGTTCCAGCTCTGCCAGGCGCTTTTCGCTCGCTTCAATGGAAAGGGCATCGCGCAGGTCGTTTACCGCAGTTTCCAGCCCGCCGAGCTTAAATTTCAATTCGTCAATGGTGATCATATTTGCTACCCCTTGGTCAATCATTAAAAATAAAGATACGCATAAATCAAGATGCTATCAGTATAACGCAAATCTTATTTCTTGTAAAGAGGTATAAAACACACGGCATGATCTGCACGTTACAGGCGTGCAGATTAAAATCGGCTTCTACTTTTTTGATACACACCAGCTATCGGCAGGCCAAAATCTGCAAATATTCTGCAAAAATCCGCTTTCTGCCCGCTTATTCACGAAAAGTTCTTTGCTTTCCATGGACATATGGTGTATAATATGGCTAAATTATTTCGTTTGCGCCTTTTTGGCCGCAGCGGAACAAGATGGATGGGCAGGATAACACTCCCCGCCCTGAAAATTCGGAGGACCACACATGGCTGATTACAAGGGCAATACCTGCCCCGTATGCAAACAAAAATTCAAAGAAGCAGATGATATCGTTGTCTGCCCGGACTGCGGCACACCGTACCACCGCGAATGCTGGAAAAAGGTCGGTGTCTGCGTGCATCAGGCAGACCACGCCGCCGGGTTTGAATGGACCCCGGACAACGTGCTTTCCGACCGGCCGGATGATATTGTCTGCCCCAACTGCGGCACCCATAACCCGCTGGGCGCAAAATACTGCAACCACTGCGGCGTTTCGCTGCCGGACCACCCGGATAACGTGCAGTACCAGCAGGATCACCCCGCCCCCGGCGGCAACGGCCCGGTGTACGCCAACGGCAGCTACCAGGCCGGCGACGCCCCGCAGTATCGCCAGGCACCGCGCCAAGAACAGGCACCCGACCAGGACTTTTTCAGTGCAGGCAGCATGGGGCCGGATGGCTTTACCTGCAAGGAAGTCGGCCCCGATGACCCGATTGACGGCATCAAGGCGCGGGACTGGGCCAGCTATGTTGGGCCGTCCAGCATTTATTATATGATGCAGTTCTTCCGCATGCAGGAAACCCGGCGCAAAGCAGTCATCTCGTTCTCCGCCTTTTTCCTTGGGCCTTTCTATTTCTTCTACCGCAAAATGTGGAAGCAGGGTGTTCTTTTTGCGCTGCTGGATTTTATTGTGACGCTGCCCTCCCTGCTGTACCTGATGGCGGTATCCGGTGCGGAGTGGATGGTAGGTATGCCGTTTTTGCGGCTAATTCCCACGGCCATGCAGGTATGCTATGTGCTGAACTTTATCCAGATGGTTATTCGCGGCCTGTTTGCTGTGTACTGGTATAAAAAAGAAAGCGAACGCCGCATTCACCGCGTTTATGACCGCTGCCCCGAAGGACCGCAACGCAGCGATGCCCTGGCCGCAACCGGCGGCACCAGCTGGGCAGCCGTTTTTATCTACCTTGGTGTTTACATCGCAGCCGGGGTTCTGGGATCTTTCCTGATGGGACCGGACCTGAACGCCGTAATCCGGTTTTTGACGATGTAAAAATATGAAGAAGTAAGGATAACCGATATTTCAGGAGGAAAACGTATGAAAACAGCATTGGTCATTATGGCAGCCGGCATCGGCTCCCGCTTTGGCGGCGGCATCAAGCAGCTGGCCGCTGTCGGCCCCAACGGCGAGATCATCATGGATTACTCCATCCATGATGCCATCGAAGCCGGGTTTGACAAGATTGTCTTTATCATCCGCCACGACATTGAGGAGGCTTTCAAGGAAGCCATCGGCAACCGCATTGAAAAGACCTGTGCCGACCTGGGCGTTGAGATTGCCTATGCTTTCCAGGAGAAGGACGCCATCCCCGCCGGGTACGAAGTTCCCGCTGAGCGCAGCAAGCCCTGGGGCACCGGCCAGGCAGTTCTGGCCTGCAAGAATGTCATCAAGGAGCCGTTCGCCGTTATCAATGCTGACGACTACTATGGCAAGGAAGCTTTTGTCCAGATTCACAACTTCCTGCAGGGCTACACCCCGGACAAACCGAACGCCCTGTCCATGGCCGGCTTTGTTTTGAAGAACACCCTGAGCGACAACGGCGCTGTGACCCGCGGTGTCTGCCAGATGAACGCCGAAGGCTACCTGACCGATGTTGTGGAGACTTCCGGCATTGAAAAGACCGCTGACGGCGCTGCCGTTGAGGGCAAGGCCATTGACCCGGAAAGCCTGGTTTCGATGAATTTCTGGGGCCTGACACCGGAGTTCGTGAAGGTGCTGGAGGACGGTTTTGTGGAGTTCTTTGAGAAGAGCGTTCCCGCCAACCCGCTGAAGGCCGAGTACCTGCTGCCCATCTATATTGGCGAGCTGCTGGAAAAGAATGCCGTAACCGTTCAGGTGCTGCCCACCCATGACAAGTGGTTCGGCGTTACCTATAAAGAGGACAAGCAGACCGTGATTGACAGCTTTGCCAAGCTGGTGGCCGATGGCGTTTACCAGAAAAACCTGTTCAGCGACCTGAAGCACTGAGCCCGCCCGTTGCAAACCGAATGAAATAAATCAAAGGGGTGAATCCCGGAGCCAGAGAATGTGCGAACCGCACAGAAATCTTTCCGCGGGTTCACCCCTTTTGATTGAAAACTGCAAAAGCATGGGATTTTGCACCATGGAAAGTGAGGGTAAAATGCGGTATCGTAAATGTAGGAGGGATGTACAGATGCCGAAACAAAACATCGAAGCCGTGAACATTTCCGCAATGACTGCCGAACAGCGTGATGCCGCACTTGCCCTGGATGTGGAGCGCCTGCTGCGCTTTGGCCGCAAACACAAGCTCATCAAGGAGCTGGATGCCATTGTAGCCCGCAACACCCTGCTGGATCTGCTGGGTCTGGCCCAGCCCAGCGAGGAAAAGGTGCCCAAAGAGAATTTTGACACCCCCGCTGCCCTGCTGGACGAGATGGTGGAGCTTGCCGCCGCCAAGGGCCTGTTTGACGGCAGTGTGCCGCAGTACCGCATCAACTTTGAAACCCGTATGATGGGTGCCCTGATGCCGCGCGAAAGCGAAGTCTGCCGCAAGTTCCGCAAACTGTATGCCAAGGGCGGCCCCAAAGCTGCCACGGACTGGTTCTATGATCTGTGCGTTGTGTCCAACTACATCCGCACGGCGCAAATTGCCAAGAACATCCAGTGGAGCACGGCCACCCCTTACGGTGAGCTGGAAATTACCATCAACCTGACCAAACCGGAAAAAGACCCCAAAGTGATTGCCATGGAGCGGCTGCAGCCCGCTGCCAGCTACCCCAAGTGCATGCTGTGCAAGGAGAATATCGGCTATGCGGGGCGCATCAACTTCCCTGCCCGCCAGACCCATCGCATTGTGCCCATAAACCTGGCCGGTGAAACGTTCTATCTGCAATACAGCCCCTATGCCTATTTCCATGAGCACTGCATCATGCTGAACGACAGCCACAAGCCCATGGAGATGGACCGCCATACCCTGGCTGAAATTTTTGACTTTGTGGCACAGTTCCCCCATTACACCTGCGGTTCCAACGCTGACCTGCCTATTGTAGGCGGCAGCATCCTGAGCCACAGCCACTTCCAGGGCGGGCGTTATGTCTTCCCCATGCAGAAAGCGCATATCGCCGTACCGCTGCGCAACGCGCGTTACACCGGCGTGAAAGCCGGTATCGTCAACTGGCCGGTTTCCACCGTGCGCCTGGTGGGCCGCAGTTCCCAGGAAGTGCAGAATGCCGCGGACGACATCCTGCGCACCTGGCGTGATTACAGCGATACCAGCGTAGATATCATCGCCCACACCGGCGATACCCCGCACAACACCGTCACCCCCATTCTGCACTATGATGAGAATGACGG
>ERZ840371.3850-NODE-3850-length-11786-cov-3.339869_pt1 | contig 11786 bp, 7 predicted proteins | sample MGYA00519937_ERZ840371 | MGnify/ENA primary metagenome ERZ840371 (study PRJEB31850, sample SAMEA3708873) | human gut metagenome | biome: human gut; feature: human-associated habitat; material: faeces | place: China | collected 2014 ... | reverse complement strand
TGCTATGGCTGAGGCCGTTATTAGCAAACCGATGAAAATTAAGACAACTACTATTAGGATGATGAAAAGAGAAATGGAAAGAGAAATACAAAAAATGAATATGTCTATAAAACTAGAATGAATATGGAATTAATACGGTTGTTGTCAATCACTTCGCTTGTGCATTTAGGAATCTACGGATTGTTTATTGTGTGATAATAGAAATAAATATAGTAACCGAATGAGAATTTATAAAACACTAATGAATAAAACATTCATTTATCTGCTAATAGCAGTATTGGCAGCTTGCAAAAGTACTCCTTACTCTGATGAAACTACTAAAAGTGACCTTCGTGCGCCTGCTTATCCGTTATTAACTTTGCATCCGCATGTGAAACTTTGGTCTATGACGGATGAACTGAACAAACAGAATATGACTTTTGGCGGCAGCACACAACTTCCTTTTGTTGGCTTCTTACGGGTAGACGGTGCTATGTACCGTTTTATGGGTAGTAAAGAACTGCCGATGCAAGCTATCGCTCCGATGGCGCTTGACCATGAAAAGTGGGAAGGAAAGTTCACTTCATTAGTTCCTGATGAAGGATGGGAGCAACCGGATTTTGATGACAAGTACTGGCAATTGTCAGAAGGGGCATTTGGCACGCCTGGCATGTGGGAAGCAAGAACACAATGGACTTCTTCTAATATTTGGGTACGAAGAGAGGTTGAAGTTGATCCGTATCTTCTGGAGCATAAAAAGATTTATTTGCGCTATTCTCATGACGATGTATTTCAATTGTACATCAATGGGAAGCAATTGGTGAATACCGGATATGACTGGGGAGCAAACTTTAAAGTGGAAGTCCCGGACTCAATTCTGCAAACAATGAAAAGTGGAAAAGCGTTGATTGCCGCTCATTGTGAGAATCGTGTGGGAGGAGGATTGGTAGACTTCGGACTCTTTGCCGAGGAACCGACTATGCCGGTGGAAAAGGTAGCCCCCATCTCTTATGAAAAAGAGTGGACGGGAAGCAACCTCAGGAAAATTGGGAAGCCAAAGAGTTTGACGATACAACATGGACAGAAGGACAGGCGGCCTTCGGCACGGATGATCAGCGAAATGTGCATACTCCCTGGTTCTCACCTAATATATGGGTGAGGCGCGAACTGACATTCGACCCGGCATTGGCGAAAAACAAGCAACTGTATTTACGCTATTCCCATGATGATGTATTTCAATTGTATGTGAATGGAATGCAACTGGTCAGCACGGGATATGAGTGGAAAAGTGATCTCAGAGTAAATATCCCGGATTCTATTGCAGAAACTATGAAAGATGGGAAAGCCGTGATTGCCGCTCATTGTGAGAATCGTATGGGAGGTGCATTGGTTGACTTCGGACTATATGCAGAATTGAGGGAAGCTGAACAAACGTCTGTCGATGTGCAAGCAACCCAAACACATTATACCTTCGAATGTGGAGATGTAGAACTGAAACTTAGCTTTACCGCTCCTTATCTGTTGGACGATCTGGAGACACTTGCCCGTCCGGTCAATTATATCTCTTATCAGGCTAAAGCATTGGATGGCAAAGAACATGATGTTGCTGTTTATTTTGAAATAGACCCGCACAAGGCATTTCGTGCCGGACAATCTACACAAATATATGAAAAGGATGGACTGGCTCTGATGAAGACCGGACAGGAAAATCAGAAATTATGGGTGGATAAAGAGAAAGATGGACGGTCATGGGGATATTTCTATCTGGGAACAAAGGATGACGTGACCTGTGCACAGGGGGATGCAGCCGAAATGAGGGCATACTTTATGAAAGAGGGAGATCTGAAACAAATGAGAAAGTCTGCCGAGAAACGCTATGCTGCATTTGCACAGAAGCTGGATATGAACAGCGATTTCCCGCAACATCTCACTGCAGCCTTTGACGGACTGTATACAATGGCTTATTTCGGCGAGGACTTAAGACCTTATTGGAATAAAGACGGAAAATCAAGCATAGAAGATTTGTATGCAGATGCAGAGAAAGATTATAAAGAAGTGATGGCAAAATGTTATGCTTTTGACCGTCAATTGATGGCGGATGCTTACCTTGCCGGAGGAAAAGAATATGCTGAACTCTGTGCTTTGGCTTATCGTCAGTCTGTATCCGCTTTCCAGATGTCTGAAGATTCGGATGGAGAATTGCTTTATTTTACTCCGCAGGTAGGTCCGGTGGATGAATATTATCCGGCTTCACCGCTATATCTTCGCTACAATCCCGATTTGGTAAAAGCGATGCTTAATCCGTTCTTTTATTATAGTGAAAGCGGGAAATGGGGAAAGCCATTTCCTCCGCATGATTTAGGAGGATATCCTATCGTAAACGGGCAGACGATAGGTGGTGATATGCCTGTAGAAGAAGCAGGAAACGGATTGATAATGACTGCTGCTATTGCTAAAATGGAAAAGAATGCTTCGTATGCAGAAAAGCATTGGAAGACATTGACTCAATGGGCTGAGTATTTATTGGAAAACGGCACGGATACCGGTGATCAGCTTACTACAGATAATTTTGCAGGAGACTGTCCTCATCATGCTAATTTATCCGCCAAAGGTATTCTGGGTATTGCAGCATATGCACGTCTGGCAGAAATGCTGAATAAGAAAGAAGAAGCTAAGAAGTATATGAACGTTGCCGGTGAGATGGCTAAAGAATGGGAAATGGCTGCTTATGCGGGTGACCATTACCGACTGGCTTTTGACCAACCGGATAGTTGGGGGATGAAGTATAATCTGGTGTGGGACAGGCTGCTTGGCTTGAATCTTTTCCCGGAGAGAGTTATTCAGAAAGAGACGGATTTCTATCTTACTAAGATGAATGAGTTTGGATGTCCGTTGGATAGCAGACATAGTTATACGAAAGTGGATTGGACAGTATGGACTGCTTCGTTGAGTGCTGACCGTATGCAATTCCGTAAGCTTATGTTGCCGCTTCATAAGTTTATGAATGAGACTACAGATCGCACACCAATGGCTGATTTGATAAATACGGATGGGAAAACTATAGTAGGATTTACGGGGCGTACTGTAGTAGGTGCCTATTTTATCAGGTTGTTGGAAAAGGAATAATTAGAATCTTAATGTCTTTTAGAAGGTATATTCGGAGCAATATGATATAGTTGATTTATTATTTTAAATAAAAACATTATGAATATGAAAGGTTTATTTTATTTAGTTGTTACTATGGTAGTAATAATTGCATGTACAAATGAAGAGTTTGATGCTAATTCAGAAGTTAAGAAGGAAGAAGTTAAAACAAAGATTGCATCATTAGCTGAAAAATATGATGTAAACGTCGATTTCTTTGAGATTAATCCTTCAGAAAAAACTGAAAATGAGATGTCATTAGAAGAAATTGAAGAATTGTTTCGTGATATAAAACAACTTAGAGAACACCCTGTTGAATTAAAGATGTATAAGGATAAAGAAGAAAATGGCTGTATGTTTTATTCTACTAAAGAGCAGAAACCTAGTGTGCCGCTTGCTAAAACACGTAGTGAAATTTATTCATTCAGTGATTGGATTTGGAATCTTACATGGTTTAGTGTAACTTTGATCGAAGATAACAAAAATGTAACAGTAATGACAGATATAACAGGATTATCAGTTTATACGTATTCTCAATCTTATGCGAGTGGCTATGTATCAGGAAATGCTATATCATTTAATAGTACGGGGAAAATTAAGGCAACTATAACTCAGGTTGTTGGCTTTAACCTTTCTTATGTTATTAATTCTTCAGGGACATACGATAAGAGTGCGGGAAAGGGAAGTGTTACAGTTTCTGCATATTAATGATTATTGAGAATAAAAATTATGATTATGCCTCCAATGTTTTTTGAAATTGTTTATGTTCTGATTTTGTTGATTGGGATATTGGTCGTGTTGAAAAGTCATCAACTTACTAAACCATATAAATATTTATGGGTCATTTTGGTTTTGTTATTTAATCTGTTAGGCATAATTGCCTTTTTGATATGGAAACAGTATCTTAACAAAATGAGCAATAGTGGATCGCATGGAAATGTCTGATTTGATATATAATATGAATCGGGTAAACTTTTTTCTCTATGCTCTTTGTAAATCCGGGATGGATTGAATAGACCATTGAAACTGGTTGTTTTTCTTTGATTTAGCCACCGTTATTATGATGGTGGCTAAATTTCTTATCTTAGATAAAGATACAGGAGGTGCCCCTTTTTTCATAAATGCCATTGTCGTTTCTGTCTATAACCATAAAACATACTTGAAATCGGAAGTTTTTAGGGGTATACCCCTAAAAACTTCCGATTAATTATTTATATTTGTGTCTATAACCCTAAAAACTTCAGTTGTATGATTAATCGTGAACTTTATATGGAGCAAATCACTCCTTTTATTGATAAGCCATTTGTGAAAGTTATCACTGGTATTCGTCGCTGTGGCAAGTCGGTCGTGTTGCGTTTAATTCGTGAGGAACTTTTACGAAGAGGAGTATCTGAGGATTATATTATTTATATGAACTTTGAAAGTTTCGAGTGGATAGACATGAAGGAGGCGAAGGCGTTATACGCTCATATTCGGGAAGCTACGAAAGCCTCGGGAAAATATTATATTCTCTTGGATGAGATTCAGGAAGTTACAGATTGGGAAAAGGCAGTGAATGCCTTTTTGGTTGACTTGGATGTAGATATTTATGTGACAGGTTCTAATTCACGTTTACTATCTTCCGAGTTTTCGACTTATTTGGCAGGAAGATACGTTGCCTTTCACATTATGACTTTATCCTTTAGAGAATATCTATTATTTCATGATCTCCCGCTGACAATTTCTGTATCCGACCGTAAAACGGAGTTTCTGAAATATCTTCGTATGGGAGGATTTCCGGCTATTCATACGGCAAACTATGATTATAATGCTATCTACAAAATAGTGTATGATATTTATTCTTCTGTCATTCTTCGTGATACCGTGCAGAGGCATAGCATTCGTAACGTAGAAATGCTTGAAAGAGTGGTGAAGTTTGTTTTTGATAATATTGGGAATAAACTAAATGCGAAAAATATTGCCGACTATTTCAAAAGTCAGCAACGGAAAGTAGATATCAATACGATTTATAATTATCTCAATGCTTTAGATAGTGCTTTTGTCATTCAACGTATACCACGTTATGACATCAAGGGCAAAGAGATTCTGCAAACCAATGAAAAGTATTTTGTAAGTGATCTTTCATTAATTTATTCTGTGATGGGATATCGGGACCGCTTAATAGGGGGAATGCTCGAAAATTTGGTTTGCATGGAGTTGAAACGCCGCGGATACGAAGTATATGTAGGTAAACAGGATGAAAAAGAAGTTGATTTTGTAGCCATTAGGCGTGAAGAGAAAATATATGTGCAGGTTACTTATCAACTTGGCTTGCAAGCAACCATCGATCGTGAGTTTGCCCCTTTACTGGCAATTGATGATCATTATCCTAAATATGTGGTTAGTATGGATGATCTATGGCAAGATAATATTGAAGGGGTTAAGCATCGGCATATAGCCGATTTTCTACTTGATGAGTGGTAAAGACGGACTAAAGCTTTAGTCCGTCTAACAAATCTAAATAAATCCCGATAGCCTCTTCTATCTCTTTCAGCATAATATACTCTTCGGCTGTATGTGAACGTGAAGAGCGTCCCGGACCGATCTTTACCGACGCAAAGGACATCAATGCCTGATCTGACAAAGTCGGGGAACCGAAAGGTATGCGTCCCATCTTCACCGCTTTCTGTACGAACGGATGTTTCTCATCAATTCGTGAAGAGTTGAGGCGGAACGAGCGGGCTTTCGCATCGCAGGCTATATGCTTTCTGATCTCTGCAAATAAATCTTCGTTGGAGTAAAGTTCGTTGCTTCGGATATCAACAACAAATGTACATTTATCGGGAACTACATTGTGCTGAGTGCCTGCATTGATGACCGTAACGCTCATTTTTACCGGTCCGAGTAAAGGTGATTCTTTCTCGAAACGATAATCACGGAACCAGGCGATATCGTTCAATACCTTATAAATGGCATTATCTCCTTCATCGCGTGCGGCATGTCCGGCTTTTCCCGTAGCAGTTACATCCAGTACCATCAACCCCTTTTCGGCAATGGCAGGTTGCATCTCCGTAGGTTCGCCTACGATAGCGAATGAAACAGGGGGTAACCCCGGTAATACACTTTCAATTCCCTCCTTACCCGAAACTTCTTCTTCGCAGGAAGCAAGGTAGATGAGATTGTAATTTTGAGAAGTGCGACATAGTTGCAGGAACACCTGTAAGAGCGAAACAACACTGGCTCCGGCGTCGTTACTGCCCAATCCGTATAATTTCCCGTTTTCCTCGCGGGGCGTGAAAGGGTCTTTGCGCCAGCCATTTACAGGTTTTACCGTGTCGATATGAGAATTGAGCAGGATTGTCGGCTTTTTAAGGTCGAACATAGGACTGAGGCACCAAACATTGTTTCCCTTGCGCCCGGTCTGCATCCCTTCGGCTTCGATATAATTTTGCAGGAAATCAGCGGCTTGCGTCTCTTCCCGACTGATGGACGGAATGCTGATTAGTGATTTCAACAGGCTTACAGCTTCGGCTGTCATGGTTGGAATATCGTATTTCATATACAAACTTATTAATTTAGAGCTTAATATTTGCACAAAGATACTCGTTTTGCGCAATAGTTTCAAATAAAACTAATACCTTTGTACCATATTTATCAATACAAAGAGTATGACTTATCATCATTTATCTGTCTTGGTCCATCGTCAGGCTGAAAAGTATGGCGACAGGGTAGCATTGAGATACCGCGACTATGAGACAGCACAATGGATTCCGATTACCTGGAATCAATTCTCCGGAACTGTACGACAGGCTGCTAATGCTTTCGTTGCGATAGGAGTGGAGGAACAAGAGAATATCGGTATTTTTTCACAGAATAAACCTGAATGGTTCTATGTCGATTTCGGCGCATTTGCCAATCGTGGGGTTACTATTCCGTTCTATGCAACGAGTTCACCCGCACAGGCACAATACATTATCAACGATGCGCAAATCCGTTATCTTTTTGTAGGCGAACAGTATCAGTATGATTCTGCATTCAGCATCTTCGGCTTTTGTTCCTCGTTACAACAACTGATTATTTTCGACCGTTCGGTAGTAAAAGACCCGCGTGATGTCTCCTCCATCTATTTTGATGAGTTTATGGCAATGGGCGAAGGATTGCCGCATAATGAGGTGGTGGAAGAACGTACCGCACGTGCTTCTTACGATGATCTGGCTAACATCCTTTATACTTCCGGTACGACGGGGGAGCCAAAAGGAGTGATGTTGCATCATTCGTGCTATCTGGAGCAGTTCCATACGCATGATGAGCGTCTGACGACAATGACCGACAAGGACGTTTCTATGAACTTCCTTCCGTTGACACACGTATTCGAGAAGGCGTGGTGCTATCTTTGTATTCATAAAGGAGTACAGATCTGCATCAATCTTCGTCCGGCAGATATCCAGACAACCATTAAAGAAATTCGCCCGACACTGATGTGCAGCGTACCCCGTTTCTGGGAAAAGGTATATGCCGGTGTACAGGAGAAGATCAATGAAACGACAGGATTGAAGAAGGCGCTGATGCTGGATGCCATCAAAGTCGGCAGAATCCATAATCTGGATTATCTTCGGTTGGGAAAGACCCCTCCGGTGATGAATCAACTGAAATATAAGTTCTACGAGAAGACTATTTATTCTTTGCTGAAGAAGACGATCGGTATTGAGAATGGAAATTTCTTTCCGACAGCCGGTGCAGCCGTGCCCGATGAAATCAATGAATTTGTTCATTCGGTAGGAATCAACATGGTGGTCGGCTATGGACTGACAGAGTCTACGGCTACGGTATCATGTACTTTGCCGGTAGGTTATGATATCGGTTCGGTAGGTGTGGTATTGCCGGGACTGGAAGTGAAGATAGGCGAAGACAATGAAATCCTGCTCCGTGGAAAAAGTATAACCAAAGGATATTATAAAAAAGCGGAGGCTACTGCTGCTGCTATCGATGCTGACGGCTGGTTCCATACAGGAGATGCCGGTTATTTCAAGAATGGGCAGTTATTCCTGACAGAGCGCATTAAGGATTTGTTTAAGACATCGAATGGTAAATATATTGCTCCGCAAGCATTGGAAACCAAACTGGTGATAGACCGTTATATTGATCAGATTGCTATTATCGCAGATCAGCGGAAGTTTGTTTCTGCTTTGATCGTTCCGGTGTACGGGTTTGTCAAGGACTATGCGAAGGAGAAAGGAATCGAATACAAAGATATGGCCGAACTGTTGCAGCATCCAAAGATTGTCGGTCTGTTTCGTGCACGGATAGAGACCTTGCAACAGCAATTTGCGCATTATGAACAGATCAAACGTTTCACATTACTTCCTGAACCTTTCAGCATGGAGCGTGGAGAATTGACTAATACATTGAAGTTGAAACGCTCAGTGGTTTCTGAAAACTACAAAGAACTGATTGAGAAGATGTACGAAGAATAAGGCTTTTCTCGGTCTGGCCTGATGATAAACGATAAACGGTGAACAAGCTGCATATTTGGCAAGCTGTTCACCGTTTGTTCTTTGTGTATCAATTGGCTATGTATCTGCTATTTTATAGAGAACACTATACTTTAGTAACCGAAGATTTGTTCCTGAGTGAGTTCCTCGATAGGGCCTACTGCTTTCAGCTTATTCATATCGAGGTCTTTCTTGTCTCCCAAGATGCAATACACATACGTGCGTCCTTTCACCCATTCCTTTTGGAAATCAACGATATCTTTCAATGTCATAGTCTGCACGTCATTATAGAGTTTGATGCGCGGATCTACGCTTTGTCCCAAATCCTGTGCATTGATATAAGTCCAGATAATATCGCTTTTGATGATGCGGTCGGTACGCATGCGGTTGATTAATCCTTCTTTTGCCAATTTGAAGGCTGCTTCGGATTCTGGCATATTGTTGATAATATCGTTGAACGTATTGACGGCATCAATCATCTTGTCATTTTGAGTTGCAATCTGGGTACGTATCGTATATGGATACTTCAGATAGCTTGGCGGCATTATACCCGCCCATGCGGAATAAGCCAGTCCACGTGTTTCACGCATTTCCTGGAAGACGATGGAGTTCATGCCTCCGCCGAAATATTCGTTATATAATTCGCGGGTAGGTTCGATAGCCGGATCGTATTTCTTATCAAGATTGGAAATTTGCGCCATATAGATCTGTTTGGCTTCATAAGGAGCTACCAGTACTTTGGTCGCCGGTGTTTCAAGATAAGAAAACTCGTTTCCTGTAGGAATATCTTTCAGAGTAGCCGGTACCTGGTGATATTGGTCGATGGTAGCCAGCAGGTCTTTGCTGCTGCTAGGACCATAATACAGGATACGATGTTTGTAGTTGTTCTGATTGTGAATCCGGTCAACCAGTTCCTGTGGATTCATGCTGGCGAGCTCTGCTTCCGTCAGTAAATTGGTGGCGGGAGACTTCGGACCGTACATCGCATAATTCATCAGGCGGGAGAAGTTCTGTCCTTGATTCAGTTTGGCATCTGCACGGGCTTTCAGTATATCTCCGACCAGATTGTCGTAAGCTTCCTTATTTACTTGTGCGTCTGCCAGTAATTTTTCGAATAGTTGTATGGCAGCCGGCATATTCTCATTCAGACCGGAAAGAACCACGTAGGTGCGTTCGTTGCCCGGAGAAACGTAGAAAGTACACGCCAGACGATAGAACTCGCTCTTCAGTTCTTCCGGTGTCATGTCGGAAGTGCCCAGATATTCAAGGTAGTCGAAAGCCGTTCCCAATGCCTTGTCGTTGTTGTTACCCATATCGAATACGTAGATCAGTTGGAAGAGATCGTTGGTAGTATTCTGCTTATAGAGTACCGGAATATCGGATTTCGCTGTCAGCTGGCTCATATCTTTCTTGAAGTCGAGGAATACAGGTTCGATGGGCTTTACTGCATTCTCCTGTATGGAGGTAAGGAATGGACTTGCCACATCCCGGTTGGATACGATGGGAGTAATCTCCGGTTTTGTCATCTTCTTCTCGTTCGGGTCCTTGCCTTGTTTCTTGTAGACAACGGCATAATTATCCTCCTTCAGATATTTATCGGCAAAGGCCACGATATCCTCTTTGGTCAGTTTAGCCATGCGGTCGATGGCGGTTACTTCGTCCTCCCAGTTTGTTCCGTTAATGAATGAGTTGACGAATATGTCGGCACGTCCTTCATTGCTTTCCATGCTTTGGAGCTCGTAGAGCTTGAAGTTGTTGATATTGGCTTGCAGCATCTTCTCATCGAACTCTCCGGCACGAAGTTTCTTTATTTCGTTCAGCAAGAGGTCTTTGACTTCTTCCAGCGTTTGTCCCTGTTTGGGAAGTCCGCCCAATATGAAGGCTGAGTAATCTGCCAGTCCCATCGGATAACCGTAGCTGTTCAGCACCTTCTGCTGCTGGTTCAGATCAAGGTCGATGAGTCCTGCCTTTCCATTGTATAATACTTGCGAAACAACTTGCAGAACCTCGAAATCCTTGCTGGCCAATCCGGGGAATCTCCATGCCAGTGCAACGCTTTCCGCATCAGGACCTAATACCTCTTTAACTACAGGTGCGGTGATCGGATCTTCTTTCGGCAGATTCAGTTTGGGAAGTTCCGGATTCGGCTTCAAGCCTCCGAAGTATTTATCTATCAAGGCAATGGTTTCATCCGGGTCTAAATCTCCGGACATACAGATCGCCATATTATTGGGAACGTACCATTGTTTATAGTAATTCTTGATATTGGTGATGGAAGGGTTCTTCAGATTCTCCTGTGTACCCAATACGGTTTGTGTTCCATAAGGATGCTTGGGGAAGAGAGAGGAGAAGATCGCCTCCTGCACTTTGCTGTTGTCCCGGGTCAGAGACATATTTTTTTCTTCGTATACAGCTTCCAGTTCCGTATGGAAACCGCGGATGACATTATTCTCGAAGCGGTCTGCCTGAATCTTTGCCCAGTTCTCTATCTGATTGGAGGGGATATCTTCCTGATAGACAGTCTGGTCATACCATGTGTAGGCGTTGCTGCCGGAAGAACCGATAGCAGCCATCAGCTTGTCATATTCGTTGGGAATGGCGTATTTGGATGCTTCGTAAGAGAGGCTGTCGATGGTGTGGTAGATCGCTTTGCGCTCTGCTTCGTCCGTCGTCTGGCGGTATATCTCAAATTGCTGTTCAATTTGGTCCAATAGTGGTTTTTCGGCAGCATAATCCTGTGTGCCATACTTGTCGGTACCTTTAAACATCAGGTGTTCAAAGTAGTGTGCCAGTCCGGTCGTTTCTGCCGGGTCGTTCTTTCCGCCCACCCGCACGGCGATGAATGTCTGAATGCGGGGAGTTTCCTTGTTTACAGTGAGGTAAACTTTTAATCCGTTGTCCAGTGTGTAGATGCGGGCTTTCAGCGGGTCATTGGGCACTGTCTCGTAGCTATACTTCTTTTGTGAGCTACAACTGCTCATCACTAATGCAAGGAAGAGCGATAAGCATGAAAGTTTCAGGAGTTTGTTCATATTGTGACAACATTTTAGTGACAGAAACAAAGGTAGCGGAATTTTTCTTACCTTTGCACCGAAAAGAGAAATTTGTAAATTGTAAATGATAAAATTGTAAATCACATGATTACTATTGAACAACTTAAAGACGTGAAAGAGCGCACTGATGCGCTGAGGA
>ERZ840371.3846-NODE-3846-length-11793-cov-9.037390_pt1 | contig 11793 bp, 14 predicted proteins | sample MGYA00519937_ERZ840371 | MGnify/ENA primary metagenome ERZ840371 (study PRJEB31850, sample SAMEA3708873) | human gut metagenome | biome: human gut; feature: human-associated habitat; material: faeces | place: China | collected 2014 ... | reverse complement strand
GTATGAGGAGAATAGAAAGAATAGAATTAGAAAATGATAGAACACTATATATTGGACACATTGTGGATCTGAAACGCTTGCACCGTAAGTTAGATAAACATTACATTGTATGGAGTGAAGAAAACAGCGGTACAAAATTTAATATTGGTACTTCCAGAGTGTACGGAATGCAGATTAGTAAAACAAGTGGTGGGTACATGGTCATAAATATAATACCCGGTGATGAAGTTCTTGCCGAGTTATTTGGGATAGATGGTAAATATGCAAGCGTATAAGAATTTATTTACCGAAGCTACTCGACTAGCTTCGCAAGGCGTAGAATATGCAAAGCAGTTTGTTGACTTCATGTCTCCAAAATTGAAACGCAAAAAAGGACGTCAGCGTGTGGGGGATCTCAAGAAGAGAGAGACCCGAAGCAACAAACAGCGTCAGCGAATCAATGACGCTATAACAGCATATAAGCAAGGAAAAGCAGACGCACAGAAAGAGCAGAAGCAAGCAGAGTCACTTGTATCTTCCGGGTACGCTGATTCCGTTGATTCTGCAAAGGATCTTATAAGTCTCTTTGCAGTAATGACTACCGATCGTATGCAACAGAAATTCGGCTTTTCAAGCGATCAGATAGCAGATCTCAATGAATATAGCGAAGAGTTGGGGTTAGACGAGGTCAAAAAAGTTGCTGAGTGGGTCATGTCCGATAAAGAGGACAGCACCCCATCCTATTTGCAAGAATATCTTGAAGAAGACGATGAGTACAAGTTAGCAGATCTAGTCTTAAACATTCTCGAGAATGAGAATATCAGTTTTGACGATTTGCAGATGGCTTTTTCTGAAGAACCAACCGCAAAGTGGCGCAACAAACTAGAGAGCGGAGATTTTGATATATCCGACTATTTAGACGAATATTGGAGGTAACGCCATGTTACATTGGACTAAGTTTGACGAAAAAAGCAAATTTATTTGTGTTGATTATATACTTGGCAGAAATCATATTGCAGAAACTCAAGAAATATTGACATTTGATATTGAAACAACCAGTATTTGGGAAATCAACGGACGCATCACTCCATATAAAGGACGATATTCGGAAAAGCAGTATAACAACGCTAAAAGTAAAGCATTTTGCTACATTTGGCAATTTGGTGTAGATGATGCCGTATATTATGGGCGGTATCTTTCCGAATTGCCCAAATTTTTGAAACGAATAAAAAAATCCTGTGACGGTTTATCTCCCATTATTTGGGTGCATAACTTGTCATATGAATTCCAGTTTATTCGTGAACATTTGGAAGATATTGCCCCAATTACAGTTTTTGCCCGGTCCGAGAGAAAGCCAATAAAAGTCAACTGGGATATATTCGAGTTTAGATGTTCGTATATGCTTACTAGAAAATCCCTTGAAACATGGGGCAAGGAACTAGGCTGTGCTAAAATGGTAGGGGATCTCGATTATAATATTTTGAGAACACCAAAAACACCAATGACAAAAACAGAAAAGGGATACTGCAAAAGAGATTGTATTGTTGTATATCATGGCATACGTGATTTCTTGAAAACATATGAATACCAACACGCAATACCTCTAACACAAACTGGAAGAGTGCGAAGAGTGGTAAAAAATTTCACAAAAAACGACTATAAATATTTACGGAAAATAACCCGGATGCAACCATCCACCGAAAATGAATATAAGCTATTACGTGCTGCTTTTATGGGTGGAAGCACAGGGGCTTGCTATCTGAATGCCGGAAAAGTGCTTAGTGATGTTGGTTCGTTTGATCTTTCCAGTGATTATCCGTCTCAAATAGTACGGCAAAAATACCCAATGCAGAAATTTATAGAAGTGTCAGCGAAGAAAAAAACAAACTTTGATAAATACGCTTATATTTTTGTATTAAAAATGGAAAATATAATGCCAAAATCAAACACGCATTACTTGCCATCTAGTAAGTGTATAGCGTTAAAAGGCGCAAAATATGACAACGGCAAAATAATCAGTGCAAAAAGTTGTGTCTTTATCTGCACAGAACAAGACTACATGATATTGCATGACTGTTATAATTTTACAGAAAAAATTATAAAATTGTTTCAGTCCAAAAAGCAGTATCTCCCGACATATTTTGTATCATATGTACTAGACTTGTACGAAAATAAAACAAAACTAAAAGGTGTAACCGGAGCTGAAGAATTATACAAAGAATCAAAAGAGTTTATAAACGCACTGTATGGAATGATGGTAACAGATTTTGTGCAATCCGAGATCTTCTACGATCACGGATGGGGTACTGCTACCCCAAATATACAGGAATCATTAGATGAGTGCCACGAAAAATTTTATAAAAACAATCTGCCGTATCAGTGGGGCGTGTGGGTTACTGCATATGCAAGAAGAACATTGTGGACTGCATTGTTACACATTGACAAAAAGGGCGATAATGTGTATTATGATACCGATAGTTGTAAGCAGTTACACACATCACATTATATTGATTATTTTAGGTTCTATAATATTAAAATAATCAACGACACACGAAAAGCATTGAACTATCATGGCTTGCCATTAGAAAAAATGTGTCCGAAAGATAAAAAAGGCAATCGCCATTTTATCGGAATATGGGAGCAAGAAAAAAGTTATGATAGTTTTGTTACGCAAGGTGCTAAACGCTACGCCTATAAATATGCTGACGGAAAAATTCATTGCACAGTATCCGGTGTTCCAAAAAATAATGCCATTGCCTTGAAAGATTTGAAAGACTTTAAAGACGGTTTTGTGTTCCCCCGGAATCTCAAAAAAGATGGCGTGGAGATCTCAAAAAAACTTGTGCAATATGTTGACAACTCTGACTGGTGTCCTGTGATAGATGGAATTACAATTGACAACAAAAATAGTATAGTTATGCGTCCGACAACGTATGAGATGGGGTTATTAGAGGACTACAAAAAGTTGATTGATTTAGGTAAACAGAAAAAAAGATTATAAACAGGAGGAAGTAAACATGGGAATAGGAAGAAACGGATTTTACACTACAAAAGACATATGTGAGCAAAACGCACGATACAATGTAATACTTTCAGGGCGTGGCGTTGGTAAATCTTATGCTGTATCGTATGAAAATACGAAAGACAACCCACTATATAAAGGGTATTTATGGCGTGCGTGGGAAAGCAAAAAATGTAATGTGGCTTACTTGCGTAGGTTTAATGATGATGTAAAATCATCTTTGGTTGAGGATGATTTTGCAGACAAGGACATTAGTAAAATAACACATGGCAGATACGATCATGTAAAAGTGTTCCGTGGCAAAATGTATTTCGCAAAATTGAAAGAAGATGGCACGGAAGAAAAAGCACCTTGGAATTTCGGACAGGTATTTGCACTCAATATAGCCGGGCGTTATAAGTCAAGACAATACCCCGACATTACAGATATTGTTTTTGAGGAATCAGTTGCCTGTGACAATGAACGGTATCTTCCTAATGAAACGACTATTCTCGCTAACCTTGTAAGCACAATCTTTCGTGATCGCCCAGGCAAGGTGTGGCTTCTCGGCAATACGGTAAGCCGCCATTCCCCATATTATACAGACTGGGGATTGCGGGGTGTAGCAAAAATGAAAGTCGGGCAAATTGACACTTACGACAAAATAAATGATGATGGGTCAGTTATTAAAATTGCTGTTGAGTTGTCACCAAATAGAAACACAAAAAATAAGATGTTTTTTGGAAAGAATATAAAATCAATAAAAGGCAGTGAATGGCAGACGGAAGAATACTGCAAGTTGCCGAATAAATTAGAAACGTACGATATACTTTATGAAGTTCAGATAATAGGTAGTGTTGTAAATTTCAACTTAAAATTACTACTACAAAATGACGGATCGCTGTTGTTATACATCTACCCTGCATCTCGTTTATATGATGATCTTTACACGTTATCGAACATATGTTCGCTAGAACCAAACATCCATAAACGATTAGGATCGTTGACCGTGCACGATCTCATACGGTCAGCATGGAAAGATGGTAAGGTGGCATATTGTGATAATATCACCGGGCAAGATTTTGCAGATTTTATGAAAAATGACGGTAGAGGAATTTTATCATAAGAAAAAAAGGGAGTTTACACTCCCTTTTTTTGTTACAATGTTTCACGTGAAACATTATATCACTACGCCATCCGACAGTAAGCTATAAATTTCATTTTCCTCTTCTTTTGTAGGTGTAAATTTATCAAACGAGATCCTTGGATTATAACATTTTGTGAACCCTGTTAAATTAGATAGCGTGTGTTTCTGCATTGATAAGTAGCCAACTCTGCTTGCGAAGTTAGACGGTGGACAAGGTGTGGGATATTTTGCAAACCATCTAGGCTCAAATCCTGTCATATATGCGGTAGTCGGATTTACACTGCCCCCGATTTTTAACGGCGTGCTTGGGGACTGTGTGAATAAGTCAATTGCACTTGCAATCATTGTAGCCCCGCCATTCGGGATAGATGCAACACCCTGTGCTACTGATTCTACACCCTTTTGAATAATGCTATCCATTGTTGAAACTGAAAAAGGTAAATGTAATGCATAGTCGCAGTCATAGGTGGCAAACAAGATGCCGTTCGAAAAAAGCGCATACGATCCATGCCCTGTATACACATCATATGAAAATTCGATAGATATTGTTCTACCAACTGCCAAATTAGCATCTAAATCTACAAAACCAACACACGGCAGATACAACTTTATTTCGGTATATCCATTATAAGCGAAAAAATCATTCCGAAAAGGGTCGATTTTAAGATCGTCCAATTTATAATAAGTCACTTTGCCCTCTCCGATACTGTTTGCTGATATTTCAGTGCCATATCTACCCAGTACAATTTTTGAAGTCGCAGTTGTGAATAACTCACTGATAGGAAATGGTACATAATCTAACCCAATAATACAGTCTGCCAAATTGCCGTACAACCCAGTAACGCTATTGATTACAATCTTTTCCCAATCAATGTCATTCCATAACCAATTAAAGAATGCGTTTACCTGGGCGGCTGTGCAAGCATAAAGCAAGCATCCTTGCGATTTTGGGGTAATGATCGGCAGATTAGATCTATCGGGGGTGGATCCATGTTCTTTCTGTTCGCCTGTGTCCGTATCAGTCGGCTGTGGGGTGTACGTTGGCTTTTCATATTCAATATTTGGTTTCGTCGTTCCGTCAGAAGCTGGATTTTCGGAATAGTACATTTTTGCATCATCCGGCAACTTACCGCTCCTAATATATTCCTCCGCATCCTCTCTTTTTGAAACGATAGGGACATTTATAAAAATAGTATTTTCGAAAAGTGTTTGTCTTATATATGTAACCCCAGCTTGATTTTCAGACAAATCTTTGCATATCCCTTTATAGTGATTAAAATATTCGTCTACCGTCAACTCTAATATATTAGATCCTGTCTCATCCCATACAGGAACGATTGGAGATCCGCTCTTGCCGTCCGAATATTGTAGTTTCAGATGTTCGCCATTAGCGAACGTATGTTTGTTATCTGCAAAATTTATACCAAAATTTACAGCATTAGAAGTTAAAGCATTGCCATACCATCTCATAGGATCGTAGCCGTTAGTCCATGCGTTAGAACGTGTGTTCGAAAGAAGATATACATTATCACTGGTAAATCCACTGCTTATAACTGTGTGCTCTCCGGCATCGCTATAACCACTAAAAGTCACCCTATGAGAATTGCCGATAACAGCGTCTAGCGCAATAACGCCTGAGCCATACAATTCCACCGTTTCATCATTGGATAATACGCACAATTTCCCCGTACGTGTGTAACGTGACATATCATAACTCAAATTGTAACTCCATGTATAATTTTGACCTGTGCCTGTCACGTCTGCCGTTTGTACAGTAGATGGGGATTTTACAAACCAATAATTAGTCGTGTCTAACTTTTCTAGTATTTCTTTCTGCACTCCGATCTCAATACCTACATTAGCATCTGCTGCCATTATTATACACCTCCTACTGTTTTTAAAATATATGTGCCACCACGCCAAATGCCACTATCGCCTGTGTTGATTAACGCATTTTTGCAATAACCGTATTCGTACGAGTTATCGCACCCAACAGGATACAGGGAATCAATTAACATTGGATTTCGCTTGTGCTGTTGGCGTTCTATAATTTGATCACTCCCTAATATATCACTTTTCGCAGACATTAAAACATCCACTTTTAATGATATTTCACAGATTCCGGCACTCTTAAAAGTTACATTTGTAATAAAATAATACCTATTAAACTGTGGGATTCGTACGTAATTATATTTTGCGACGTCTGCTATAGTAGCAAATCTGCAAGCTACCACAGGAGCTAGTAGTGACGTTTCATGCAGTAGCTTGCATCCTGTGATTATTGTTTCATTTGTTAGATTTTTATTCACATAATTTTGCGGATCTTTTGTTGTGTAAAAATCAATATTCATAATATCCCTCCTCACTATATAATGGTGGAATCACCCACTCGTCAGTGCAAAATGATTCTTGAACAATGTCTGCTATTATTGCAAAAACTGAAAATTCTGCAACCTCTCTTTCCGATTCAAGCATCTGCTGAGATGTTGTAACGCCTATGTTTCCACTTGTAGCATCCTCAGTCGTGTCTACTCGATTAGCGAACGTGTGTTCGTTTTTCAAATCATTATAGGTTACTGTTTCGTTTGAATTATATTGGTTCGTGTCCTTTCGCTCATTAAAAACTTCTGTGGTCTGCATTCCGTCATAAGTGGTTACGTCTTTTGTGTCTCCGGCAAAATCTGACGGTTCGTTAAAAGCAGTAGTCGAATGTATGTTCGTTGTTGATCCTGTAGGTGTTGACGTTGTACCGCCAGTATAAGCTAACGTGTCACTCCCGCCATGCGCTCTTTCCTCCGATCCGCTTCTTGTATCTGCTTCGGATCCCTCACGTTTGATTGTGGTGGTCTGTTTGCGATTGTAGTTTTCTATTGGGTTATACTCTAATGTAGTAGTGTTATATAATGTATCAATCTTGTACTTATTCTCCATTAGTGCAGAATCTACCAAATTGCGGATAATCTCATAAGCCCGAGTGTCTTTTCCTGTTTCTAAAACTCCATTATAAAGAGTGCCGTAAAACAAACGCTTGTTTGGGTATCTTTTCATAATGATGTTAGTTACCGCTATTAGATTCTCTTCGTTTTGCAAACAGACAGGGTAATTTACTCTGCCGTCTGTAAATTCGGAAAATAAAAATTTATAACAGCTTGCACCCGATAGCAGATAGATATTATCTGCCTCCGATCCGGTGCGATTATATTCTGCTAATAAATAATCTGATATAGTATATTTTTTAATCATTTTCACCATCTCCTTTCTGTGTCGAATCGTCAAGCGATCCGTTGCCGTCTAAATCTACGTTACAAACGAGATCCCCCTTTACCCCAAACACACGTTCGATTTCTTCTAATCCTTTTAATCGGGAGTCTCGCATATCCGTAAGGTTGAGCTTTAGCAATGAATTGTTTGCCTGTACCTCATCAGTGATAAGTCGTTCTCGCTTGTCATTGGCACGTCTGACCCCTATCAATTCGAGAAAAGAGTTTAATATATTGTTACGTGTGTCGTATAATTCCGAATAACTAAGTCTCTTTTCCGTGCCGAGTGGGCGCATCTGAATAGTGGAAAAGCCCTTGTCAACGCATACATCTATCTTCCCTTCGTACATTTTACTTCGATACTCTCTCGCTGACTGCGCTTGCTGTTCAGATATTGCGGTCCATGCCACCGTGTCCCGATTGTTGATAAAAGCAGAAAGTAACGTCACTTCGGCATGAGCAAGCTGACAGGCGTATGCGTGGATGATCTCACTCATTCCATTTCTCAGTGTGTTGTTGCTGATTAAAACAGCGTCCTTTCCGATAGTTCGTTTTCCACTCTCTAATGGTGTGGTGTAATTATAACTTGTAAATTCGTCAAAATAATGCGTAAGTCCAAACAAATTCACATTAGTGGCTAATAGATCCCCCCGGTTATTTCTGTTTATGCCGCATTTTCCAAACAGCAAAAGGCGCACTTCGATTTCTTTTGGTGGTATAATTTCCGCAATGTCTCCTGTGTAAGAAAAAATCTTACACGCATAATCAAATAACACTTCTCGCCAATACTGATAGTAAAACGAATAGCCGTGCTGTTTTCGTCTGTATGCGAATTTTTCAAAATCTCTGATAAACATTTATTTCACTCCTTTTTAATAAAAAAGGGAACATTTGTTCTGTTCCCCTCTAATTTTGTGTTGCGTTACAAATTATTATATCACGATTCGGCAATATAAAATGCTACACCACATCTCGCACGATTAATAAAGAATCCCTGGTCAGCTTTGTGAAAGTAGTCTGTACATTCTGAAGCTGGATTGTAGATTGATTTCGTGCGGATTCGATCGAACATATAACCCTGCCTACGTGGATCGCAAACGTAAGCAATGACTCCGCTCTGACTTACGTCAGTTCCTGTTGCATCAGCGTCTCCCTCATGCACTTTGATATTGACAGAAGATACAGTAGTAAAATCGTCTGTAGTTCCTCTTGCTTGCCAAAAGTTGACTGTATCGTAATCCGGCAAAGCCACTAGCTCCTTATGATACGTATCTGCTGACAGATAAGCATCTGATGCAGTAGCATAATTCGTCAGCAATCGCACCTGTGGCGATTCGTGCCATTTTGTAGCACCTAACTCGTTGTAGAATATACTAGGATCTCGCATCTTTTTAGTGACCAACAAAATCTCTTTGGCACAGAAGCGCAAGAACTCCTTATTGATTAGGGCAGTTGCTACCGTCAGCCCCGCATTGGTCAGCGTGTTGTACTCATGCAATAAGTTTCTCGCCATTGTAGGAACTGGATTCGTTTTTTTCGTTCCAGCATGGATTGCAGATGCGATTGCCGTTGAAATAACCCCGTGTTGTAGATCGTTCTCGGCTAAAGTCATAGCGTTGTACATATCCTGGAAGATCATTTCTACAAACGCCGAAAATGCCGTTTCATTTGTGAACGCATCATTTAACTGAATGTCGTAGATCTTTTTGTCAATCTCCCAAGTTGCGCGCTTGGAAAAGTACTGAACAAGGATGTCTGTATCATCACTTTTCAGAATCTCAAACGGATTCTGTTGTTCAATCACGTTTGACGTTGATCCGTAGATCCAAGAATTATTCTGCTTTGCATTAGCGATACTTTTCGTTTCAATCGTCTGCAAAACAGCACCAAACTCCATTGTGTCCATCCGCTCTACAAGATTCTTTCTAACTAACTGTTCATATAGAACAATTGTTCGCCCTATACGATCGGCTAACGCCTGATAGCAAGAATCTTTGTTGTTGTCAGTAGCCATCACTATGCGTCCAAAAGATATAAATGTAGCAGTATCTTTTACAGTGATGTTCTCAGCTCCAATGATTTCATTTTTCATGGAATTCAAAAGAACATAATCTTGATTAGTCCTCAATATTCTCATCCTCCTTTTTTATGTCGATAACATCTTCTATGTTATCTTCATTGTTTTCTTTTTTGACAGTTTCTTCAGGTGTTTCAACCGGTGGTGTCTGCAGTGCGTTCTTTGCTTCTTCCTTTTCAACCGCATCTAGCATATCGCCATATGAAATCATTCGTTTTCGCCTCCTTTTAACAATTTGAGATTTTCACCTACAGATGAAAATTCGATTGCGATCTGCTTTATAATGAATAATGCAGAAAATACAGAAATTTCAGTCGGGATCTCAAAATGATATCTGTTTCCAAGTGTCAATAAAATTTCAGAAAAAATTGGCAAAGCAACAACTAAAGCCACGATCGCTAATTTTTTCAAAGCGCCGACTTTCGCAACGTGTGACGAATAGTCACCGTTGATTATATGAGTGATCACTCCGCTCAAATAATCAATAAATTCAATGCCGACATACGTTGCGGAAAGCAATAATAAAGCTTTCATGTTTCACCTCCTATAGAAGCTCTTTTCCGTATTTTAGCACACAATCTGCTAAAATGCAAGCTATACGTTTACTGTGTTGTGTCTCATAGATCTTCACATCTTTTCGTGATGTCACGAATCCGACTTCGAAAAGAATACAATTTGGCAGATTATTGAGGACGAAAAGCGAACTGCTTTTCTTCACACCTCTATTCTCGAATCCTACCCTCTCGCAGAACTCCTCACATATAGCTTCCAAACTAGCACGCTTGGAACGATTGCCGAACATTTCCGGAGATACCCAAATTTCAAAACCGTTCGCTCTCCAATTGTCGGACGAATTAAGATGTAAAGACACGTTTAACCAATTTCCCTTTTTACATTTTTTCAAAAAATTCTTCTTAATTCCGTTGAGTACCTGTCTTTGTGTGCCTGTGTGAACCGTAAGATCTTTTACTGTGACGTGTTTTTCTTTTTTCAAAACCTTAATCATGTGCTTTTTTAGAAGTCGATTCTTTTTGACTTCATCCATATATTTCACCGCTCCACGACTGCCAACAACCGCATGACCAGCGTGTACTGCAATATTCATGTTTACTCCTTTCTCCCCGGTATGCCGATAGGTCAGCATGATTCTTAATCGTCTTTTTCTGCCCAGTCAATAATCTCAACCCTATTGACTAAAACTTGGTAAGATGTGCGTTGTTCGCCGTCCTTATTGATATAAGTTGACTGCTGTAGTGTTCCGTCAATGGCGATTCTGCCGCCTTTTTTGGTGTGTTCCTCAAGAAAGTCTGCGATGCCGTTAAAAGCGTTGCAATAGATAAAATCCGCAACATCATCTGCATCTTTCTTTTTTGGACGCTGACACGCAATACAGAAGTTTGCATACGTTCCCTTGTTCTTGCCCTTGCCGTAGTTTTTACACTCGACATCCGCAGTCAACCTACCAATTAAAGTTACTTTGTTCATTTTTTGTTCCTCACTTTCTCCCCGGTATGCCGATAGGTCAGCAATATATTAATTCAATAAATTTTCAACAACTTTTTCTGTATGTTCCTCAACTGCTAACTGATCAATCAATTCTTTCTTTATATCGACAAGTTTTCCCATTACATACATTTTATGTTTCTTTTCGAGGTAAAACTCATAGCGGGTTTTGTCTAACTTTTCATGCTTTTCTATAAATTCTATGTCACCCGATAACACATTTATAAAAGTATCAACTCTTAAAATAGTCTCACTTAAAGCAATCCTTTTTTCTATCATTTCATCACCTCCTTAGTAGATGTGAATATTGCAAACATTTGTTCTCGCAAACGAAGTAAATCATCTGCCACTATTTGTTTGTATTGTAACTCGAGATTATTTTCTTCATCATTAACATCATTTCTTATATAATATATAAGACGATCCAACATATATATAGTATTACGTGATGCGTTCAAAATTTCATCCATAATATCACCTACTTTCCTATCACTTTATAGTTTCGATAACGTCGTCAATCTCGTCTTTGATTGATTTGAAGTATCCATCATATTTCTTCTCAATATCTCGAATTAAAATCTTACCAACTTTGCACGATTCAAAAATTCCATCAGAGAGTTGTGCGTTAAGTTCGTTCACACAGCGTTTGAAAGAATCCGCTGTAATAATCACCTCTACGAATATATTAGTGAGTGTGCGATCCTCACATATACACTCAATATGTGTGTCACCTCCAAACGTGTCAAATTCAAAACTTTTACCAAATGACGCACGCTGTCTATGTCCGTCTTTTCCAAATACTCTAAATGTTACTCTAATCATTTTG
>ERZ840371.3836-NODE-3836-length-11816-cov-7.520109_pt1 | contig 11816 bp, 7 predicted proteins | sample MGYA00519937_ERZ840371 | MGnify/ENA primary metagenome ERZ840371 (study PRJEB31850, sample SAMEA3708873) | human gut metagenome | biome: human gut; feature: human-associated habitat; material: faeces | place: China | collected 2014 ... | reverse complement strand
AAATCAATGACAGGTCACTTGCTGGGAGCTGCCGGTGCGGTAGAATCTATTGCAAGCATCCTTGCCATTAAGAACGGCATTGTTCCTCCGACTATCAACCACGAAGAAGGTGACGACGACGAGAATATCGACTATAACCTTAATTTCACGTTCAATAAAGCACAGAAACGCGAAGTTAATGTTGCCTTGTCCAATACATTTGGATTTGGTGGTCACAATGCGTGCGTTATCTTCAAGAAATACGCAGAGTAATATCGTGTTACGTAACGAAATAGATAAGATAAGGCTCTTGTTCCGCAAGGATAGAGAGTCTTATCTTTGTTTTTACCGGATACTCGGGTTCTACCCGCGCAATATCCAGCTTTATGAGCAGGCTCTCCTGCACAAATCGACTTCTGTCCGCTCCGACAAGGGACGTCCTCTCAACAATGAACGGCTGGAGTTTTTAGGTGACGCCATCCTCGACGCCATCGTGGGAGATATTGTCTACAAACGTTTCGAAGGGAAACGGGAAGGTTTCCTGACCAATACACGTTCCAAGATCGTACAACGAGAGACGTTGAACAAGTTGGCCGTTGAAATCGGCCTGGATAAGCTCATCAAGTATTCTACCCGCTCCTCTTCTCACAACAGCTACATGTATGGAAATGCTTTTGAGGCGTTCATCGGAGCTATTTATCTGGATCAGGGATATGAACGCTGCAAACTGTTTATGGAACAACGGATCATTAACCGTTATATCGATCTGGATAAAATATCCCGAAAAGAGGTTAACTTCAAATCCAAGCTTATCGAATGGAGCCAAAAGAACAAAATGGAGGTTTCCTTTGAATTAATCGAGCAGTTTCTCGATCATGACAGTAACCCTGTATTCCAAACTGAAGTACGTATTGAAGGACTTCCGGCAGGAACAGGTACGGGGTATTCCAAGAAGGAATCTCAACAGAATGCCGCCCAGATGGCTATAAAGAAAGTAAAGGAACCGACATTTATGTCAACCATCGAGGAGATTAAAATACAACATTCGGCAACTGAAACGGAAACAGAAATGGAAGTTGAACTTGCGACAGGTTCTGATACTGAATTGGCAACCGAGCTTGAGAATGAACTCGAAACCGAACTGAATGCAAATCCCGAGATAAAACCAGAGAATGTTTCAGAAGAAAACATCCTCGTCGATGAGATTTCCACAGTACAGGACACAGAAGCTCCGGCAACTAACCAAAACAAATCCCCATGCGACGACCCTGAATCACCAAATCGTGATCTTCAGTAACCAATTTCAGTTTTCCTGCAACTTCTTCAAGAGGAATAGATGCTATATCGTCTCCTTTTAAAGTCACCATACGCCCGAATTGGCCATTGGCTATCAATTCTGTTGCATGCCCGCCCATGCGGGTAGAAAGATTGCGGTCGAAAGGAGTAGGCGAACCACCACGCTGAATATACCCCAGAACTGTTTCGCGAGTTTCTATACCAGTTTCATATTCAATTTCCTGCGCGATATATTCAGCAGCACGTTTACGCCCGTCAGTCTGAATTCCTTCCGCTACCACTACAATAGAATAGGGTTTGCCTTTCTTTAGTCTTTCCAGAATCGTATTGCCAATATTTTTAATGTTATAAGCGATTTCAGGAACGAGAATCACATCCCCTCCTCCTGCCATACCGGAATACAAAGCAATCCAGCCAGCCTTATGCCCCATCACTTCAATCACCATCACCCTTTTATGAGAGCTTGCGGTGGAATGTAGACGGTCGATGGCATCAGTAGCAATACTTACCGCCGAGTCGAAACCAAAAGAGATGTCCGTGCCCCAAATATCATTATCAATGGTTTTAGGAACAGATACGATGTTAACTCCCATTGCAACAAACTTGGCTGCAGTCTTCTGCGTTCCATTTCCACCGATACAAACGACACAATCCAGCCCAATTTCATGGATATTCTGAAGAATTAAAGACGGTTTGTCAACATCAGAGACAACGCCTCCTTTTTTGAAAGGCTTCTCACGAGAAGTTCCTAACATCGTTCCACCCAGATTGAGCAAACCGGAGAGCGACTTGTCTGTAATAGATTCGACATCTTTAGTCAGCAAGCCCTGAAAACCGCTGTGAATACCTACCACTTCCATTCCGTAATAATTGATGGCAGTTTTGCACACGCCACGAATCGTGGCATTAATACCGGGACAGTCCCCGCCGGATGTTAAGATTCCAATTCTCATTGTCGCATTTTTTAGTCTAAAACTCGGGATTTATATGAAAGTCGTCAATTTTTAACGATTATTTCCGTCGTAAAGATAGAAAAAAAAGATAAATAAGTTACTTTTGCACGACTAAACATTATTATGTTAAAGCAGAAATGAATATTACAAAAATTATTAGTAAGACTTTCGATTCCCGTTTAAAACAGATAGACCTATATGCTAATCAGGCTAGTGAGATACAGCATCGTGTGTTAAGCCGCTTAACACGCCAGGCCGCTCAGACTGAATGGGGAAGAAAGTACGATTATTCCTCTATCCGTAACTATGAAGATTTCCGAAAACGTGTTCCTATCCAAACATACGAAGAAATCAAACCTTATGTAGAACGTTTGCGAGCCGGGGAACAGAATCTGCTTTGGCCATCGGAGATACGCTGGTTTGCAAAATCCTCCGGAACGACTAATGATAAAAGTAAATTCCTTCCCGTCAGCAAAGAGGCACTGGAAGACATTCATTACAGAGGAGGAAAAGACGCGGCAGCTCTTTATTTCCGCATCAATCCGGATAGCCATTTTTTCTCCGGCAAGGGACTGATTCTCGGGGGTAGCCATAGTCCGAACCTCAACTCCAACCATAGTTTAGTAGGAGATTTATCCGCTATTCTGATTCAAAATGTGAATCCGCTTATCAATTTCATTCGTGTACCTAGCAAGAAAATTGCATTGATGAGCGAATGGGAGACCAAAATAGAAGCAATCGCCAACAGCACTATTCCGGTAAATGTGACAAGCTTGTCCGGCGTACCGTCGTGGATGCTGGTACTTATCAAACGTGTTCTTGAAAAGACAGGAAAACAGGCTTTGGAAGAAGTATGGCCCAACCTGGAAGTTTTCTTCCACGGTGGAGTGGCTTTCACTCCTTATCGTGAGCAATACAAGCAGGTAATTCAAACACCGAAAATGCATTATGTAGAGACTTATAATGCTTCGGAAGGATATTTTGGAACTCAAAACGACCTCTCTGATCCTGCCATGTTATTAATGATCGACTACGGAATCTTCTACGAATTTGTTCCGCTGGAGGAAGTAGGAAAAGAGAGTCCACGAGCTTATTGCCTTGAAGAAGTCGAGCTCAACAAGAACTATGCAATGGTTATTTCTACTTCTTGCGGCTTATGGAGATACATGATTGGGGATACAGTGAAGTTTACCAGCAAGAATCCCTATAAGTTTGTCATCACAGGAAGAACAAAGCATTTCATCAACGCATTTGGCGAAGAGCTGATTGTCGATAACGCTGAAAAAGGATTGGCAAAGGCTTGTGCCGAAACCGGAGCACAAGTTAGTGAATACACCGCGGCACCTGTATTTATGGATGAGAATGCCAAATGCCGGCACCAGTGGTTAATAGAGTTCGCTAAGATGCCGGATTCAGTAGAAAAATTTGCAGCGATACTTGATGCCACACTGAAGGAGGTCAACTCCGATTATGAGGCGAAACGATGGAAAGATATAGCTCTGCAACCATTGGAAGTAATCGTTGCCCGTGAGGGATTATTCCATGATTGGCTGGCACAGAGAGGAAAGTTGGGAGGACAACACAAAGTCCCCAGATTAAGTAATACGCGCGAATATATAGAAACAATGTTAGCGCTGAATGACAGCATTCTTTCGGAAGAATAACCAAAAACCAAGACATAACCGACACTAGTTTTCTTTATTACAGAGATTACTTGTACAAGGAGAGCGTTTCGAAGCACCTCTCCAATTTCTTCCAGGCACGGATTATGCGAATTACATGGATAAAGTTTATTCTCTTTCCGTGTTTATCCGTGTAATCCGTGCCTAAATTATGTCGGCTAATTACCGGGCGTTGACTATTATCCCTCCTCCCAATAATAAGCCATCTTTATAGAATGCAGCAGCTTGTCCCGGAGCAATGGCGGTTAAAGGCTCATGAAGTTGCACATGCAGTAGATGATCTGGTGTAATGGTAATCGTAGCATGGTTTTCCTGTTTGCGATACCGTATTTTCACAATGATGTCAGAATGCCCTAAAGTACGCTCCTGATTGACAAGATTCCAGTCTTTCAACCACATTTCTGTTTTCTCCAGAGCTGAAAGAGAAGCTAATACTACTTCGTTCTTTTCAGGATTAATCTCTTTCACAAATACGGGACGGTTCAAATGAATGCCCAAGCCACGTCTCTGTCCAATGGTATAAAAAGGATAACCCTCATGCCAGGCAATAAAATCTCCCTTTTCATCGACAAACCTTCCTCGTTTCACTTTATTGAGTCCTGCCTGATTGCTTCCAACCAATACTTGCCAATCTCCAACCAATGCTTGATTCTCCCCCATCATCTGCTCTTCTTCTGCCAATGCCTCATTATTTTGAGCCAACCAGTTTTTCAGAAAAGTTCGATAGTCCATTGGGCAAAAACAAACGCCTATACTATCCTTTTTAGTTGCCACCTTCCGGAACCCATGTTCCGCAGCCCAGACACGAGCTTCCACTTTCGTAATATCCCCCATCGGCAACAACATCCTGCAAAGAATATCTTGTTTCAATCCCCATAGAAAGAAGGTTTGATCCTTATCCGAGTCGGCAGCGTATGTTATATAAAAGGTATTATTTAGTTGTATATTCTGTGCATAATGCCCGGTAGCGATGTAGAAAACGCCCATTTCATCGGCAATTTTAGCAAGCAGAGGCCATTTCAGGTAATTATTGCACAATATACAAGGGACTGGAGTCCGTCCTGCCAGATACTCCTGCACAAAATATTCAATAATCTGTTTACTGAATATTTCACGGGCATCGTATGTTATATGCCGTATTCCTAAACGTTCTGCCAGATTACGGGCATCTTCCAGATACTCTGTCGAGCCATTCAATTCATAAAAACGGAAGGTTACTCCGATCACTTCATAACCGGCTTCCAGCAATCGCATAGCAGCAACAGAACTATCTGTACCGCCACTCATTCCAAGCAATACTCGTTTGTTTTCCTCCATCATGCTGCAAAATTAAGTATTTTCCCGTATCTTTGTTTGTTAAAGTCTAAAAGAGAATGAAAGAGAGACCAACTAACGGACAAGTTATAATCGTTTTCACAGAGCATCCGATACTCGGCATATTGCTGATTCCCTATATTGCGGAAAAGCTGGACGATGGTACCTTGCAATTGGTAGAACAAGCATTTCACGCCTCTCCCGAAGCTATGAGCAAGATGAGTGAGGCAGAAAGACAAGCTATTCATATCGCCTCTTATTATACAGAGAAGCATCTAATGAGTGTCTACTCCCGCGAAAAAACAGTATCGCGTTTTTTACATAAATTATCCGAAGATCCGGAACGAATAAAGAATGATATCCGTCCATCTATCGAAAAGAAACTGTTGGAAATGCTGGTACTGATACGGGACAACGGACTGCCTTTTTATCAGAAACAAGCCGGCAGTAAAATACTATACGCCCATCATGCCTATCACATAAATCCTCATAATGCAGAAATTCGTGTAACGTTTCATGTTGACAATAAAACGTTTCGTTATCAGTTGCAGTGCTATTATGAAGGACAGCCATTCTCTTTAAGTGAGTTGAAACCTGTGGTTGTACTGACATCCGCACCAGCCACGCTATTATTGGGAATGGAGCTATATTTCTTTCCGCACATTGAAAGCGCACGCATCTTACCTTTTACAAAGAAAAGATCGATCAGCGTAGACGCTTCCCAAATTGAAAAATACATAGATAACATTGTTATCCCGATTGCTCGTTATCATGAAATCGAGACTCACGGTTTGAGTATAATGGAAGAGAAATGCCCCTGTGAAGCAATTCTCTCATTCGAAGATACCACGTACAACGGACAAGCATTGCAGCTTGGTTTCCGTTATGGAGATCAGACATTTACATCGGATAGTGCCCTTGAAATGAAAAAAATCATTTATCGGAAAACATCCGGTGAAATCTTCTTTTTTCGCCGGAACATTACTGCTGAAGAACAAGTCGTTCAGCTCTTAACGGATGCAGGCCTGCAACAACTCAATAATACACATTTCAGCCTATCCCCTGAAGCTCCGGAGAAAACGATCGTCGAATGGATCAACAGCCATCGGGAGATGTTGCAGCAGTCCTTCCATCTCACCAGCAATATGGGAAACACACCTTATTGCCTGGACGAGATACGCATCGAGCAAAGTTGTGACGATGAGGTCGACTGGTTTGAATTGCACATCACCGTTGTTATCGGCAATCTACGTATTCCTTTTTCACGCTTCCGCAAACATATCCTGGAGGAAAAGAGAGAATATCTGTTACCTGATGGCCGCATGATTCTCCTGCCAGAGGAATGGTTCAGCAAATATGCGAATTTACTAGAGATGGGAATTCAAACGGAAAAAGGAATCCGCTTGAAACATACATTTGTAGGTGCCGCACAGACCGCCTTAGGTGAAGAGGAATTAAAGAAATTTCCGGTGAAGCAACAGATACAAAATATTGCCGTACCCAAAAACCTCAAAGCAACGTTACGTCCCTATCAGCAGAAAGGATTCTCATGGATGGTACATTTGCATAAACAAGGATTTGGCGGATGCCTGGCAGATGACATGGGGCTTGGGAAGACACTCCAAACTCTTACTCTATTACAGTATATATATAAACCATCTACCCCCAGACAACCGGCTACCCTGATCGTTGTCCCCACATCGCTACTTCATAACTGGCGACGGGAAGCCAAACGCTTTACAGCACTCTCGATGGCGGAATACAACAACACCATGGCTATAGACAAGGAACAACCGGAAAAATTCTTCGGTCATTTTCACTTGATCTTTACGACGTATGGCATGATGAGGAATAACATTGATATACTCTGTTCATACCGTTTCGAATACATCGTGCTCGATGAAAGCCAGAATATCAAAAATAGCGAATCGCTCACCTTCCGGTCAGCCATTCGACTACAAAGTAAACACCGGCTTGTACTTACTGGCACTCCCATCGAAAACTCATTAAAGGACCTGTGGGCTCAATTTCACTTTATACAACCAGACTTACTGGGTACGGAAAATGCTTTCCAAAAGCAGTTTATAATGCCGATTCGTCAGGGGAATGCCCGTGCAAAAGTATTATTGCAACAACTGACAGCCCCATTTATCCTCCGTAGAAGCAAGAAAGAGGTAGCTCCGGAACTTCCGGCACTTACCGAAGAGACCATCTACTGCGACATGACTGAAGAGCAGAATACTTGTTACGAACAGGAGAAAAACAGCCTGCGCAACATCCTTCTTCAGCATCCTCAAAGTACCGACAGGCTTCATTCGTTTAGTGTATTAAATGGCATCTTACGTTTACGACAACTATCTTGCCACCCGCAACTTATCCTTCCCGACTATACCGGAACATCCGGAAAAACGGCACAGATAATCGAAACATTCGATACGCTACAGAGCGAAGGCCACAAAGTTTTAATTTTCTCCTCATTCGTCAGACATCTGGAGGTGCTCGCCGAAGCTTTCCACGAACGGGGTTGGAAATATGCCTTATTAACAGGATCGACCAACAACCGTCCTTCCGAAATCGCCTATTTCACCGATCAAAAAGATGTCCAAGCATTCCTGATTTCACTAAAAGCAGGAGGCGTGGGACTGAATCTGACCCAAGCCGACTATGTATTTATCATAGACCCCTGGTGGAATCCTGCCGCCGAATCGCAGGCGATCGCCCGCGCCCATCGTATCGGGCAGGACAAGCAAGTAATTGCTTACCGCTTCATTACCCAAAACAGTATCGAAGAAAAGATTCTTCACCTACAAGATGAGAAACGGAAACTGGCAGAAACATTTGTTGCCGATAGTGAGCCATTACCTATATTAAGCAACGAGCAATGGGTAGACCTGCTCTAATAATACATAAAGTCGCAATCTATCACAGAGACGTGTAAAATGTATTATTTCATCGTATTCCTGAATTTTTTTATCCATATACTCTTATTTTATCCGGTTATCTTTGCCATTGTGAAAATTATAAATAACCCGAAATAATAAACGTATGAAAAACAGGAGCATTACCTACCTATTACTATTTGGTATTTGCAGCATGTTGGCAATCATGCAATCGTGCCAGAAAACAGATGACCTGGAAGCAGACATCAATTCTCTGAAAGACCGTGTCGCTGCTTTGGAAAAAGCAACGGAAGGACTGAATACTTCATTTGCCAGTCTGCAAGCCCTTATGCAAAAAAACAAAGTCATTATCGGAATTACTCCGACTAAAGATGGTCTGGGATATTTGCTGGAACTTAGTGACGGAACAAGCATTAAAGTCATGGAAAGTGAAGCAGTACAGGCGTCTGTCCCTGAATTTTCCGTAGACGAAGAAGGCTACTGGATATATAAAACAAGTAATGATACCGATTTCAAATATCTGCCAGGAGCCGATGGAGAGAAAGTATCAGCATGGCCCCGTGATGAAGAAGGCAATGTGGTGGCAACTCCATTAATCAGCGTATCTTCCAGTGGATATTGGCAAGTGAGCTACGATAATGGACAAACGTATACAAGCTTAGGAACTAAGGCCGAAGGTGGAAGTCAGGGAGGAACCAGTATATTCAGTAAGGTAGAATATAATGAAGCAAACCATACTTTCTCATTCACATTATCCGATGGAGGAAAAACATATACCTTTCCGGTAGATGACACCTTTGGACTGATAATTTATGGTCTCAATGATGCCAACAGCGAACAAGCTGTGCAGGTTTTCGTCCCCAATGAGAATCATAAGGAATATAAAGTAGAACAGAATGACGTACAACAAGCCGTAGTACAAGCTCCCAAAGGATGGAATGTTCTTTTATCCGAGAACTTGTTAACTATCACACCACAAGCAACTGCGACAAAGGATGTGGAAGAAACTATTAAAATTGTACTGACTTCATCAAAGAATTATATCCGTATTGTATCTATTGAAGTTAAACAACTTTCCAGCGAAGCCGGAGCAGAAGCCTGGCAGCAGTTTGTTAACGCTGACCAACAGAATGTGTTATTAGACTTTTCATACGCCGGCTATAAGTATGGTGAAATGGCTCCTCCCGAAATAGAAACGCTAACAGCGCAAGGATATAAAGTATACGATGTTACAGATCCCAAATATGGAGCTATCCCCAACGACGGCAAATCTGACAGAGCAGCTTTCATGAAGGTATTGGAAGAAATAGCAAGTGAAACAAAGCAAGAAGACCTCAATATGACCGACCGATATATCAAGGAAAATGCTAAAGCTATTATCTACTTCCCCGAAGGAAATTATATCCTGCAAGATGAGGGTTCTAAAGATCGCAGGATTCGTATATCGATGAGTGATATTGTTTTAAAAGGAGCCGGAAAAAACAAAACGACACTCGAAATGACCGCTGCTAATAATTCTCCCAAACCAACCGAAGAGATGTGGAATGCTCCTGTCATGATGGAGTTCAAACACAATACAGGATTAAAAGAATCAATAGGTGTTATCACTGAAGATGCTCCCATAGGCAGCAGAACCATAACGGCCAGTTTAACCGGAGTAAGCGCAGGCAGTTGGGTATGCCTTGTACTGGGAACCCCAGAGTTGGGAAACACGAATGATGATGTTATTAATTCCGAACTATCTCCCTATCGATGGCAAGATATTAAAGTACAGCAAGGCACTACTCCCAATATCAAAACAAATGGTATTCAAATATTCGAATACCATCAGATTGAAAAAATCAGCGGCAATAGTGTCACCTTCAAAGAACCGATCATGCACGCCATCAATAAAGATTGGGGATGGAATGTACATAAATTCGCCAATTATGCCAATGTTGGTGTAGAAGATCTTACATTCAAAGGACATGCCAAAGAGAAGTTCATTCACCACGGCTCTGACATTGATGATGGTGGTTTTAAGCTCATCGATTTTGTGCGTCTGACCAATTCGTGGATGCGCCGGGTTAATTTTGAGAGTGTTAGTGAAGCCATGTCAATCACCAGTTCTGCCAACTGTTCTGCTTATGACATCACTATTGGCGGTAATCGTGGACATGCCTCTATCCGTTCACAGGCTTCTTCCCGCATTTTTATTGGAAAAGTAACTGAAAACAGCAATGGCTACACACTTAGAAAAGGAGAAGGTGAAAGCACATTGATGGAATATAAAACGAACGTTGGCCAATATCACGCTTGCGGTGTTTCAAAGCAAAGTATGGGTGCTGTAATATGGAATGTTAGATGGGGAGATGATTCTTGCTTTGAATCACATGCCACACAGCCACGTGCAACACTAATCGACTGCTGTTCCGGTGGTTTCATGCATTGGAGACAAGGAGGAGACTCTGCTCAAATGCCTAATCATATGGAGAATCTGACAATATGGAATTTCTACGCAACAAATGCACAAACAGACCAGGACATCGATACAGGAGGTAAATTTACCTGGTGGGATGGTAACGGCTTTTGGTGGAAATTTATGCCTCCTATCATTGTCGGTTTCCACGGAAGTCCTTTAGATTTTGATGATACTCAAATGAAGCGACTCGAAAGCAACGGAACTGCTGTGGAACCATATTCACTCTATGAGGCTCAATTACGTAAACGTTTGGGATATGTTCCTTCCTGGCTATCCTCTTTAAAATAATAACTTTAAAACAATATAATCATGAAAAAAGTATGGAGTATGTTCATGTTATTGGCTGTATGCCTGGTAGCATGTACCAACATTGACGATTTGGAAGATGATGTAGACGCACTGAAAAAGCGCGTTACCGCACTCGAAACACAAGTACGTGATATAAATAGTAATACTGAAGCTCTTCGCGAACTTTATAATGAAGGAACATTTATTACTAATATAGAGGAAAAGTCTGATTCTTACACACTCACTTTGAGCAATGGAAAGACAGTAAATCTATATATGAAAAACGATAATAACCTGTTATGCCCTATTATCGGTATTGATTCAGAAGGCTACTGGACTGTTCTTTACAACAAAAATGAAACTCCGGAGCGTCTGACTGTAAACGGACAACCTGTGAAAGCTAATGGAGAGAGTGGCAAGACTCCTACATTCAATGTAGATAGTGAAGGTTACTGGCAGGTTAGCTATGACGGAGGAAAGAATTATAGTTATATATACAAAGAAGGAACTAATGACAAAGTCAGCGCAACCGGTGACGGTTCTGCTCCGACAGAAGACAAAAACTTCAAGAGTGTAACAGTAGAAAACAACGAACTGGTCTTAGTACTTGCAGGTGAGGATGCTCCAACCATACGTATCCCTATCGTTCGTGATTTCGAATGTAGTTTTGCAGCCGAAGATTTAAAACAAGTACAGGAGTTTTCGGCAGGTGAAGTGAAAGAGTTTACCATGACCGTGAGAGGAGTAGAAAATACAATGATTACTGCTCCCGAAGGATGGAGTGCTAAATTCTCTAAGGAAGCTGGAAAAGAAAATGTATTGGTTGTTACTGCCCCTGCATCAAGCGCAAAGATGATGACTCGTGCAACAGCTGATAACAGTACTGATATTGCGGTATTGGCAACAAGCGGAAAGTATGCTATGATTGCAAAGATTCAGGTTA
>ERZ840371.3828-NODE-3828-length-11839-cov-3.551680_pt1 | contig 11839 bp, 7 predicted proteins | sample MGYA00519937_ERZ840371 | MGnify/ENA primary metagenome ERZ840371 (study PRJEB31850, sample SAMEA3708873) | human gut metagenome | biome: human gut; feature: human-associated habitat; material: faeces | place: China | collected 2014 ... | reverse complement strand
AATACGTTATACACTCGTAAATTAAGTTGGCATGTTTTGACCCCAACATCATTTTAATAAGAGTATAACTCAGCCAATATAAAAAGTATTATCATTGTATTGTAAAAACCATGTAAAATATTCTGCAGAACAAAACAATTTCCAAAATAATCCGTACTCACTTGAATAAATATCAATTCAATGATACACTGAATCGATAAAACCATTTTGATTGCAGGATAATTCCAAGATTTTCAATATAAAGCCACAGGGGAGGTCACAATATGCTTCGTGAAGGAGATTTAAACGAAATATCAGATGGAAGACTATACACATTAAATGATCTTGTACGCGCAGACTGTCAGGACTGCACAGGTTGTTCGGCGTGCTGCCGTGGTATGGGCAACTCCATTGTCCTCACACCTTATGATGTATGTCTGCTCACCAACAACCTCTCATGCAGCTTCGAACAGCTCATAACCGGCCGTGTCGAATTAAGTGTAATCGACGGACTTATTCTTCCAAGCCTTAAGATGACCGGTGACATGGAGCAATGCTCATTTCTTGATGAGAACGGCAGGTGCAGTATACACTCCTTCAGGCCGGGAATATGCAGGCTGTTCCCACTCGGACGCATATACGATGAAAATGGCTTCAAATATTTTCTACAGACAGGTGAATGCCTTAACAACCACCGCACAAAAATCAAGGTAGAAAAGTGGTTGGACACTCCCGATATAGAGAAGAATGAAAGGTTTATATGGGAATGGCATGAGCTTTTGAAAAAGCTGCGAAACGCAACAAAGGCTGACCCGGATTACGAATCAGCCAAGAAGCGCAACATAATGCTGCTTCAGATATTTTATTTTACACCGTACAGTATTGAAGCTTTCTATTCGCAGATAGAGGAGCGCATGGCACTTATCTAATCAGAAATTTTTTCCATGAAGTAAAGCCTTGAGGCAAAATCAGGGAAATGCCTTACCTCCTCAGAAAAACCCGTGGCGGCAAAGGCCTGCTTCAGCCTGACACCGCAATTCATCAGCATGCTTCCGCTCAGCTCATACTTTTCCGTCTCCCCCGGCATGGTTACGAATTTTGCGACCATGCCATGAAGAAGTGAGCCCTGTCTTATATGAATCGGTGCGACCGTATTTATCAAATCTCCGAATTCTTTTACATTATGCTTTAACGGTCTGTTATAAAAGCTATAGACAGCCTCAGGGTCAAGTCCCACAGCATAGTATTCCTCATTCTGTGTGTTTGCACGGACAAGCTCCTGCATTATCAGCCCTGCCGCCCTGCCTGCCTCCTCATCCACAACTGTCCACTGATGAATATTCCCGGTGCGCTGGCGGTAGAAGCTGCCAAACTGCATAGCGTGTCTCCATTTTTTGTAAATATCTATCTGTGTCTTTATCTCGCTCCTTTCAGACCTGCTCATATCCACAAGATTACACTCGTAACCGCATATTCCAAAAGCCGCCACGTTAAAGCGTGTTGACAGTGGTGTAACGCGGAGCGTCTGATGATTCGGGCATGCTGAGACATGAGCCGAAACAGTTGACATCGGATAGCCGTAGCTTAGACCCTCCTGTATATAGGTTCTGCTCACCGCATCCGTGTTATCGCTCGCCCATATCTGTGGGAAATAGCATAATATACCAAGGTCAAAGCGGTTGCCCCCGGCTGCACAGCCTTCAAAAAGTATATGCGGAAAACGCTCAGTCAACGTCCTCATAATCCTGCCGAGTGCCATCACATAGCGGTGCGCTGTCTCGCCCTGTGGTCTTCCCTGCGCCTTGAGATATTTAGAGTAATAATCGGAAAAAATCCTGTTCATATCCCATTTTACATAAGCAATATTCGCCGATGAAAACACCTTGGTCATACTGTCAATTATATATTCCGAAACCTCGGGATTACACAGGTCAAGTATTCTCTGATTGCGTCCTTCTGAGTGCGCACAGCCCGGAATATCCATCGCCCAGTCCGGGTGCAGCCTGTACAGGTCGCTGTTTACATTGAGCATCTCCGGCTCAACCCATATTCCGAATGACATTCCGAGTGCATTTATCTTGTCACATATACCCTTAAGCCCATTCGGAAGCTTCTTCTTATTCACATACCAGTCTCCAAGTGAGCTGCTGTCATCATCCCTGTTTCCAAACCAGCCATCATCCATGACAAACAGCTCAATACCCACATCATGTCCCGCCTTTGCAAGCTCATATAGCTTTCTCTCGCTTATATCAAAATATGCTGCCTCCCAACTGTTAAGCAGCACAGGGCGTTCCTTATACTGCCACTGTCCTCGCACTATATGCTTTCTCACGAAGTCATGCATATTCCTGCTCATGACATTGAAGCCCTTGTCCGAATAGGTCATTACCGCCTCCGGCGCTTCAAAGGTCTCCCCTGCGTCCAATATATAAGAAAATGACTGAGGATTTATACCGGCCACTATGCGCGTGCTGTCACACATGCCAGCCTCCACAGCCTCATAGTGATTACCGCTGTAGATGAGATTAAGCCCGATACAGCTTCCCTGATCCTGCGTGGTATCCTTCTTAGATATCATCACAAACGGATTTGCTCTGCTCGAAGATGTCCCGGTATAGGAGGAGTTGACATGCTTTCCTGCCGTGACAACTGTATCATGCCTTTCCATCTCCCGCGCCCACGCTCCGTTAAAGGTCGTGAATACATACCCTGTTCCGTCAATGTCCATCAGCATGCTCATAACACGTCTGATATCAACCCTCACATCGCTGTCATTTATGAGCCGGCAGCTTCTTCCTATCACGTCACAATTCTCATATACATAATAGTACAGCTCCAATGTAAGCCCATAATTCTTATCCTTTAACACCAGCTTAAGCTGTGACACCTCAGCCTCACTTCCGTATGAGCACGGCAGAGTTGTAAGCTCATCCCTGCCGCTCTTTATCTCGAAGCTGTCATACAGAAAATCTGAGGTAAACGAACCATCAGCATGCACAATCTCCAGAAACGGCTCTCTTATATCACCTTTTCCGTAGGATGACATCTCAAGTCTCGCCGCCTCAAGCGAAAATGACACATTTTCATCTGAATAGCTCACAGTATTTCCGACAGGTGTTGTCTGTTTATGTGAGAGCGCCTCACCATGTCCTGCAATGGCTATCTTTTTTCCATAGTATAAATGCTCAGGATGTCCTGTAGGCAGCACCATAAAAGCGTAGGTTGTGTTTCTTGTATCAAGAGTAAATAAGCCTTTATTTTCTGATATCATACTTATCCCTTCGTCTTAGTCTCACGGTTGAATGCCAGCTCCCTGGAAATCTCCTCAAGCTTCGCGTCGGTGAGTTTATATTTATTAACAAATATAATGAATGCGGCACACAGACCGAATATCGGAATCATCGCCATGGTTGTCCTTAACACCATTCTTGAACTATCTGAGAGTACGGCTGCCGCAGCTGCCTCTGTGGTATCCTTGCTTATCTTTCCTACCGAAATACATATACTTGCAGCAAGTACCGCAACTCCGCTCGCAAGCTTTACTACAAATGTCTGCATTGAAAAGATAATGCTCTCATCCCTGCGGCTGTTTTTGAGTTCTCCATAGTCAACCGTATTTGCAAGAAACACTGTGGTGAGCACAGTCAGCATGCCAAATGCGGCAAATATGAAAAAGCCCGGTACAAGGAGCACATACACGCTCGACACCCCAATGCACATCATCACAAACAACGCGAGATAACCCGTTATCGCCATCGCGAAGCTGACATAGAATACCTTGATTGAACTCATAAATTTTCTGAGCAGAGGGTAGAGCAGCATCATTGAGATTATCTGCACAGCGCCTCCGACTGTGTTAAAGAGCACATAATTGGCATTCCAGTCCGAACCACCTATGTCATACTTGAAGAAATATATCAACAGATTGGATGTGATGTACAATGAGCAGTTGATAAGCACGATTGTCACAACCACAGTAACCGCCTGGTCATTGGAAAAGAGAGCCTTGAACATCTGGCTGACTGTCGGTGACTGCATATTCACCGTGGATTTTTCCTTAATGCAGATACAGGTAATGGTGATAAATACGATAAAAAGTATGGCAACTATAAGTGTAAACCACTTAAAGCCGTCCCTCTCAATAAGCTTGCCTGCCTCAAGCCCGGCAAGCTTTACAGCATCGGAAGCTTCTGCGGCATTTCCCGCATCGACAAGCACTGCCTTATCGGAATTTCCGATTCTGCCAAGCATAGGTACACATATCATCGTTATAACCGTGATTATCGCTGAACCAACCCCTGCGCATGAGCGCGCAAGTGTTGAAAGGTTCTCTCTCTCCTTGCCGCCCTCTGTAAAAGCCGGAATCATTGACCAGAATGGAATATCCATCATCGTATAGGTTATTCCCCATGTGATATAAAGCACTGCCGCATAAGCGACCAGTCCCCCACCCGTGACCGATTTAGGCACTGCAAACATGAAAAACAGGACAACGGCATTTAATACCGTTCCTATAAGCAGCCATGGTCTGAACTTACCCCACTTAGTCTGTGTCTTTGCAACGATAACTCCCATTATCGGGTCATTGAACGCATCGAATATTCGCGCCGCCATGAGTATGACACCCATAACCCATGAGCTCACGCCCAGTAAATCCTGATAATAATACAGAATATAGCTTGCAGAAAGCATATACACCATATCCTTTCCTACAGCTCCAAGCCCGTAGGACGCTTTTTCCTTTGCTGAAAGCTTCATAGTACATCTCCTTTTCAATGTGTTATTTTCTACTCTGCATTGCAAGCTCAACCACCTTGTAGGCGCCATCGTAAATTCCCATCTGCTTGTTTCTCACGATGTTACCGCACATGTCGGCAAGGAGGTTGTCATCGTTTATGAAAAGCTCCACCATCTGAAGGGTGTGTGCTGTGTCCTGACACTCAAGGGTTCCGTCACCTATCTCCGCGGAATGGATTGCGCCCCAGCGCTCATGTCCTCCGACTCTCTTTATGAAGAGCTTGGGCACCGGATAGAAGGCAAGCTCACTTGGCTTTGTGACAAGGACATCGCAGCTTCGCAGTAACAGGTTGGTGCAGTAGACCGCCTCAAAAATATTGGAATGATAGAAGCCGTGGATTCCTCTTACTTCGCCTTCAAGTGCCTGTGCCGCAAACCTCTTTGTCTCATCCCAATCGTCAAAGTGCTCATGGGCTATGTGTCCAAGCTGTGGTATTTCCGTCACAAGCTGTTCCCACACATTCTTGTAATCGCCCACATTCACATAGAGTGCCGCTTTTCCTGCCTTGATTGCCGGAAGAAGCTTCTTTATTATCGCCGCAAATATCTCCTTCTGTGCGCCTGCTCCGCCGATGGTGAGCAGAAAGCGCATCGGCTGTCCGCCCTTTTTTCTGGCAGCTCTGGCAGCACAGTCTGCCTCAATATTGGACACAAGCTCATGGTCAATATAATGTCCGGTATACACAAGGCTGTCGGCAGGCATTGGCTTTAGTACCTTCCTGCCATCCATGCCGTTCAATATCCTGTAGCCCAGGTAGGAGTTGTGTGTCTGTATCGTGTGTATGCTTCCCTCCGAAAGATGAAGAGCCATAGGCCAGTTATCCGGAATAGCATTCACAACATGCTTCATCCCGGCATGAACCGCAGCCTGTGCCGGCCACACATGCGTGCCTACAACCGGTATGTCCTTCGGAACCTTTCTGTAAACAGGTGCCATAAGCTCTGCATTCTTCTGGTCACAGGCATTGTAGGAGAGCTTTCTGAAGCCCTCATAGTTCACCGGCTCCCACACAAGCTTGTTAAAAAGTCTGCTTTTCTGTGATATTCTTGAACCTAATGAGTACAAATCATTCTGCGCGCTGATTACCTTCGTGCAGGTTGTATCAGGAAAAGAGTTTAAATCCATCCAGTACGGCGTATACCCCATGCTGTGTGCCGCTGAGGCTATTGCCATGGATATCCTGTAATGTCCGAAGCCCATCCTGATGTTTCCGACAATCAGTCCCTTCTCCATGTCAAAATCCGGCTTTTCGGTCTGTACGCCTTTATTTTTCCCAGGCCTTGCGACCACTATGTCCTTCACGCCGAGAATATCTCCTATGTGCTTGTTGTCTCTTATCATAAGCTCATAGTCAACATTGCTGTCATCCCCGAATTTCTTTACATAGCCCTTCTTACCGCGGACGGCTTTCTTATACGTCGCCCTGCTCATCTTATTACCAAAAATAACCTTCGACTTATCCATGCCGCATCTCCTTCTCTATATTCTTAGCTAATTGCAAAACATAAATTTGTCAATACACAACGTCCGGATTTTGCAAACTTCGTTTCGCAATTACCTGATTTTTATCCCATTACATATAATGTCCACCACCTCAGCCAGCGCATCACTGTAGCTTATATGATTCTTTACAAGCACATCCCTCTTAAAGAACTGCTCAAGCGCCGCCTCGAAAATCACCTTCACAATCACGGTGTCTATCTTCCTCACCACGCCTTCATCCATGCCCCGCTTCAGAAGCTCTATGGTCATATCCCACCCGCTCTCTAAGCGTTCTTCAACTCTGGTATAGATTCTTGGATACTTATCCTTCAGTATATACAGCTGAGCAAAATCTATATCCTTATATCCCTCCGGCAAAACCCCAAGAATTGCCTGAAGCTTTTCCATTGTCGTAAGTCCGGCATTTTTCATCACCCGCTCCTCGCTCTCCTTAATTGAGTCGAAGCAGTAATCAACCATACAAAAGACCAGCTCCTGCTTATCAGAAAACACTGCATATATGGTCTTTTTGCTCATGCCGGCTTCCTTGGCGACATCATCCATTGTAAATTTCATGCCTTTTTTGTTAAAAACCGTTATTGTGGCATTAAGTATCTCATTCTTTATATTTGTCTGTGCCATCTCGTATAATCTCCATTTCCCGGCGGCTTTTCATTAAAAAATTCATTGTAAATACAGTTAACGCAATTTATTTCCGCCCATAAACAAACTGCCGGCTTTCTCCATCGGTCATGCCACAACTGGAAACTATTTTCATTGTTTCAGTTTCCTAAATTGTAGCATATTATCCGTTTCACGGCAAGAAACTCATTTTACAATTTTAGTTTCCTGTTTTTATGCACTTTTCACAAATTTATCCGCTTTGTTATTTTTTTATTGGATGTTTTTAGCATTTATCCTCACCTTCAGTGCTTTATATGATATACCATCTCGAACTTTCTTAAAAATAATGGTTAAATAATGCAAGTCATAATCAAACCGCAAAAAAGAGCATGCCGGCCGGCACGCTCTTTTTTAATGTCAGATATTTAATTTACCTGCACAACATTATATTTGTCTTCAAACTCATGTATAGGAATAGGCTTCGAGAAATAATACCCCTGAAATACACGGCAGCCCATATCTGTAAGCATGTCCACCTGCTCTCTTGTCTCGACTCCCTCTGTGATTACGGTCATATTCATTCTGTTGGAGAGTCTTATAATCTCTTCAAGAATATCCCTGCTTCTGACGGCATTCTCGGTTTCACGCAGGAACTCGCGGTCAATCTTAAGCACATCACTGCATATATCCTTCAGCATATTAAGTGATGAATATCCGCTTCCGAAATCATCTATCTCAATAATAAATCCCGCATCATGCAGCTTGCGTATAACCTCCATATTGTCATTCTCATTGACAACAGCCGTCTCCGTAAGCTCGAGACGGAGATTTTTTATGTCGACCTTATATTTTTCCACAAGACCCATGATAACTTCATATACATCCAGATAGAAAAAATCCTTTGCGGAAATATTTATGGAAATATGCAGATCAGAGCGCCCCAGCTCCGTCCAGCGTCTTAAGGTCTTAACGGCCTCCTCCCATACATACTCGTCAAGCCTGTGTATCAGGCCGCATCTCTCGTAACAGTCCACGAACGAGCCCGGAGACATAAGCCCGCTCTTAGGATGTGCCCATCTGACAAGAGCCTCCGCACCATGGCACAATCCATCCGCATCTGTCTGTGGCTGTAGATAAACACAGAACTCATTATTCTCAAGCGCACGGTCGAACTCGGCAATAAGCTTCTTCTGCTCCAGCTCCTTCTCAAGAATCGCCTCATCATAGTAAGCAACAGCCATCTGATAATTGCCCTTCATGCACTTAATAGCCATGTTTGCCTTGTCACACATATTGCCTACCGGTTCATTTCTGTCCTTTATGTCATATACGCCTATATATATGAACATCTGGTAATATCCTGTAGAGAATTCCTTCTTCATCTCTACAATATTATCTATAAACTGTGACTCATCAAAATGCTCCTTCGGCATACATAATGCGAATCTGTCACCGCCTATTCTTCCGGCCACCGACCCCGGTCCCGCAAAGCGTGTAATAAGCTCTGCTTCCTTTATAAGAACCCTGTCGCCTACCTCGTCACCATATATGTCATTTATCATCTTGAAATCTTTAACATCCGAACATACCATGATATATTCCGTATCAGGATTGTTCTTCAGCATTTTTCCCGCCCTATTTATAAAGCCATCCCTGTTAAGCACACCTGTGAGCATATCATAGTCTGCCCTATAGGCTAGATGCTTTGTCTTGCTGTGTATTTCCGATATGAACCTGCTGCAGTAAAAAATCAGCGCAGCTATCGAAAATAAAGCGTTTGCCATAAAAATTCCAAGAACATATTTCTCCTCTATATACGGAACCAGATTACATTCTCCGCCAATAAATGCCGTTGATGTCACAACAAGCAGATCTATAACCGCAATACAATGGGGCACATACGTCTTCTGTGTCTGATTGTCAAGGTAAAAGAAATAGTACACTATAGGAACCAGCATCATTCCATATAGTATATATCCATATCCCCAGCCAAGCACAAGCTGACCCAGCACAGCATCGAGAAGAATCTCAATGACAAACATAATGATCCATCTTCTTGTATGTCTGGAATAGCATATTCCAAACGCTCCGATCAGATAGAATACCGCAGCAGCAACACTCTCATACAGCATGATATTTATCTCAAGCTTCATAAAGCATAGCGCTATCACCGCATGCAGCACAGCACATGCCAGATAAAGAATCCTGCATTCCTTCTGTATATCGGTTACACCTACATATCTGTAAGCATCTTCTTTTACGTCACTTCTATTACCAGACGTCATTCTTTCATCCTCCGCACCCTCTAGGCAGGTCAAAATTATTATATTCAAAATATCTATATATTAAACTTATATCCACATTTCGGGCATTCTTTCATATTTTTATACACATAGCCGCATCTGAAGCAGCATATTACATCATGGCTCTCCTTAGCCAGATACTTCTCCTTTCTCGAAAACGGTTTTTGTTTCAGATATATGACAAAATCATTCAAGGTCATGGCGTATGCTTCAAGCTCATCCTTAGCAATCACACTTGAAAGCCGGATTTTTGAACCATCGTCAAGATATACTATCACATACCTGCCCATAAATCCAGTGTATGACCCAATTCTTTCAATATTTTCTGCCATTATATGTCCATACGTGTAAAAATTACCATAATATATGGCATCCGGTGTTATAAACATACCCCGTTTTCCATTCTGTTTTCCAGTCGTATCCTCCATAATAACAGGATATTCATACTTTCCAAGACCAGGTGCATATGAATCCACTGCGCATTCAAGATGGTCTTTAACATGTGTATCCGCTCTTCCTTCAAGTATCTCCATTGCCGGATAAAAATATAACGCATGATTCTCAGACACACCATTTTCGCATAGACTCTTTTTAATGCGCTTTACAAGAAGCTCTGCCTCCTCGTTTCTGATTTTCCATAATCTTCCGGATACACTGTCAAGTGCTGCTGCCTTAATCTCCGGCAGGAACTCTTCTTCCTCTATCATACTATAAAGCTTCTCAAGCTCTTCACCATTATAGTCAAGGTATCCCTTGCAGGCTTCATCTATACGTCTCCTGTCAAGCGCTGCTATGTTCTCCTGCAATTTACCGGCATATTCCATCTGCACAGTCTTGTCAAAATGACCTGCCTTTACCTTATCAAGCAAATCAACAATATCTTTTCTTGTGGCATTTCCTGTTTTCTCCAGAAGCTCATCAAGCTTCCTTCTCTGAGCCGGAGCACTTTCAGCCTCCTCTCTCATGGTGTACCCTGCCTTTCCATCAGAAGCCGTCACTGCACCCGGAGCACTTATACGTTCGGCATTCCTATATGGCTCTCTGTCGGGATTCTCCTCCGATGCTTTCCCATAGCCCTTACGTCTGAACCATTTAACTATGCTGAATGACTTAAATAACACAGCCAGCCTTCGTATCCTTAATTTACGTCTGCTTGACTTTATTGCGTCTTTGCACTGCACATGTGAAGCATCCTTCCTGTATGTATGAAGCTCCCCGGTTCCGTCTATATCTGCCATTACAGCAGCTTTCTCATGTACAATGTCAAAAACATCCTCTTTGTCCGGATTGACGGAAACCTTATCTGATATCTGTTCATTCTCATCATCGAATTTTCTTACACCGTTAAGACTTCTGCGGTCATCGCTTGTTCCCTTGTCGATTCCGTTAAGGTCACTTCTGTCATCCTTTATCCCCTTGTCGATTCCGTTCAGGCTTCTTCTGTCATCGCTTATCCCCTTGTCAATTCCGTTAAGGCTTCTTCTGTCATCGCTTATCCCCTTGTCAATTCCGTTAAGGCTCCTTCTGTCATCCTTTATTCCCTTGTCGATTCCGTTCAGGCTTCTCCGCTCATCGCTTATTCCCTTGTCGATTCCGTTCAGTGACTGTCTGGTTGTTGTTCTGCCTTCATCATTGACGCGGTCAACGTATTTGTTGAAATCACCGTTGACCTCCCGTGTTCCCAGCCTTCCAAGCATCTCCATGTAGTCATTCCCGGCGGTCTTATCGCCATCAAAATCCAGATAATAAACCTCCTCATCCTCAAGCCCTGCTTCCGGAAGTGGGGTGTAGAATATGACACATGATGGACAGAAGAAGGCGCGCGCAAGCTGTACACGTCCCTCCACTGTGTCGATAACAGGCTTTTCCCTGCCGGAAAAGGATGCCATGTACAGCTTCTCACCGCAGTGAGGGCAGGCATAGCCTACCTTGTAAAAGTTATGTCCTATTCTTCCTTTTCTGCGCTGTGCCATCGGCAGCTTCTCGAATACGAAGCTCTGGTTATCAAGCTTCCATGTTGTGCTGTGCCACAGACCTGTCTCCTCCTCTATATCCTCCTCAGACTCAGGCTGTCTGTGTTCGCTCTCAATCGCAAGCTGGATTACATCCTCATACGTGATTCTTGTTCCATCTTTATACCAGAAGCAGTGCTGTTCAGTATAGTCGGCTGACACACCATAGGCACCGAACACCGCACCAAAAAGCGTGTTTATCTTCTTATAATCTTTCTCAACCGTTATACCTTTAAGTGCTCCCCACTTTCCGAATGCATAGAGCACAAGGTTAAAAATATTTATAAGACCAGAGCCTTCCTTTATAGGCTCCGGCACCTTCCGGCTGAGCTTATCATCCGAAAGATTGGTAGTCACCCTTCTTGTATCATAATTGAATATAACCGAGCGCTCCTTTCCTGGAAGTATCAGAAAATTACCGGAAATGACAAAATTTCCATTCCACTCAACGGGAACAGAAAGCGTCTTTATCAATTTATTAAAAACAAGGTGCAGCTCTGCCGTGCTCTTTAGTACAATCATTATCTGCCTGCCCTTCCTTCAACCCTTAATATATACAATCTGCCATAATCCTTAAAATACTATAACATGATGTTGGGGTCAAAACATGTGCTATAAACTTAGCATGTATAACGTAT
>ERZ840371.3825-NODE-3825-length-11853-cov-2.332938_pt1 | contig 11853 bp, 7 predicted proteins | sample MGYA00519937_ERZ840371 | MGnify/ENA primary metagenome ERZ840371 (study PRJEB31850, sample SAMEA3708873) | human gut metagenome | biome: human gut; feature: human-associated habitat; material: faeces | place: China | collected 2014 ... | reverse complement strand
AGGGGAACAACGAAATAACTGAATAAATATCTAATACATAAAATTAAGAATGAAAGTAAAACCTGATTTGAGCTTTTGGAAGCTGTGGAATATCAGCTTCGGCTTCTTTGGCGTACAGATTGCGTATGCTTTGCAGAGTGCGAACATCAGCCGTATTTTTGCGACATTGGGTGCAGACCCGCACAATTTGAGTTATTTTTGGATATTGCCACCATTGGCAGGTATCATCGTACAGCCCATCGTAGGTGCTGCAAGCGACAAAACGTGGACACGCTTCGGACGACGTATTCCTTACCTCTTTGTCGGTTCACTGGTAGCCGTACTGGTAATGTGCCTGCTGCCGAATGCCGGTAGCTTCGGTATGGCAGTCAGCACGGCAATGATATTCGGATTAGTATCGTTGATGTTTCTGGATACCTCCATCAATATGGCGATGCAGCCATTCAAAATGATGGTGGGCGACATGGTAAACGAAAAGCAAAAAGGCCTTGCCTACTCTATCCAGAGTTTCCTGTGCAATGCCGGTAGCTTGGTAGGTTTCCTGTTCCCGTTCATCTTTACATGGATAGGCATCAGCAACATAGCTCCCCAAGGTGTAGTTCCCGACTCAGTTATATATTCCTTCTATATCGGAGCAGCCATTCTGATACTTTGCGTCATCTACACCACAGTAAAGGTGAAAGAAATGCCACCTGCCGAATATGCGGAATACCATGGCATCACCGAAGAGGAAAAAAAGGAAAAGATCAATATGGTGAAACTACTGGTGAAAGCACCGAAAGCTTTCTGGACAGTAGGTTTGGTCCAGTTCTTCTGTTGGTTTGCCTTCATGTTCATGTGGACCTATACCAATGGTAGTGTAGCTGCCAATGTATTCGATGCTCCTACTGTTGAAACTGTGGTGAACGGCGCAAACAAAGTAGTGCTGGACACTAAGAGTATCCAATATCAGAATGCTGCCGACTGGGTAGGCGTATTGTTTGCCGTACAGGCCATCGGTTCTGTACTCTGGGCTGTATGTATCCCGATGTTCAAGAACCGCAAACTGATCTACTCACTCAGTCTTGTTTTGGGTGGAATAGGTTTCATCTCCACGTATTTCGTTCACAATCAATATGTATTATTCATCTCCTTTTTGCTTATCGGTTGCGCATGGGCAGCTATGCTGGCATTGCCTTTCACCATCCTGACCAATGCTCTAAGCGGCGGACACATGGGGACCTATCTGGGACTGTTCAACGGAACGATCTGTATTCCGCAGATTGTAGCTGCTACGCTGGGTGGTAGTATTCTGGCTCTGTTCACCCCGAAAGGCATGTTACCGCCTGAAATAAATATGCTTGTCATGGCAGGCGTGATGCTGATTATCGGTGCCGTTTGTGTATATTTAATCAAAGAGACCAAAGGAGAACAAGCAAAAGCATAATCCGTGCGAAAACATACTTAAAAGGAGATATCTATCCCTCTACGACAAACAACTCTTTTCTCTACGATAATCGCCCCGTTCCTTTAAAAAGATCGGGGCGATTCTTATAAAAGAACCAAACACATCTTATTCTTTAGATATTCTTTGTCTTCTTTTTTTCCTCATCATTGCCGTTTATCCGTTTATTTGTTTATCTTTACGGCCATAATCACCATTGAGATACACACCATGAAAAGATACCTTAAAACCGATGAATGGAATATTATTGAAGATAACTTTCACGCCGACAACCTGCGAATGTCAGAAAGTATATTCAGTCTTGGGAACGGTCGCTTCGGCCAACGGGGCAATTTCGAGGAACCTTATTCAAGCGACTCATACCGTGGTTCATTCGTTGCCGGTATCACCTTTCTTGATAAAACGCGTGTAGGCTGGTGGAAAAACGGTTTCCCTCATTTCTATACCCGTATTCCCAATGCAGCAGACTGGAGTCGTGTCAGTCTGCGCCTTATCGACGAAGAACTGGACCTGGCACAATGGGACGTGAACAGCTTCAGCCGCAGGCTTGATATGAAAGCGGGTATCTCCTACCGGGACTTCGAAATCACATCTCCCAAAGGACACCAAATACGGGTACATGTGGAGCATATCAACAATATGGCTCACCCCGATTTATGTCTGATAAAATACAGCGTCACCTCCATCAATTATACGGGAAGAATATCACTGATTCCCTCCCTGGATGCAGTCATAGTCAATAAGGATGATGATCCAAACGAGAAGATATGGAATATCCTCCGTTCCGGCGTCACAAAGGATTGTGCTTATCTATGGACGCAAACCCGACGTGAAGATGCGCAAGTGTGCTATGCCATGACCTATCAGTTCTTCAAGAACGGCAAAGAAACCACCTCGAACCCGATACGCATTGAAAAGGAGAAACAAACCGGGTTCAGCATCGGGGCAGATGTGAAACCGGGAGACAATGTAATGCTCATCAAATATACCGTTATAAGTTCGTCGCTCTATGATGAACGCCAGGAACTGATAGAACATTCCGTCACCAAAGCCCGTCAGACTAAAATAGACGGCTGGGATAAGCTGGAAAACGATCATCAGCAAGCCTGGGCCAATATATGGAAAGAAATGGATGTGGTTATCGAAGGCGATCCGGAAGCACAACAGGGTGTCCGGTACAACATCTTTCAACTATGCCAGACGTACCGCGGTGATGATCCGCGCCTGAATATCGGTCCGAAAGGATTCACTGGTGAAAAATACGGTGGAAACACATACTGGAATACGGAACTTTGTTGTGTACCGTTCTTCCTACTCTCTACTCCGAGGGAGATTGTGAAAAACCTGTTGATATACCGCTATAACCAACTACCGAAAGCGATAGAGAATGCCCGCAAACTGGGTTTCAAAGAGGGTGCCGCCCTCTTCCCGCAAGTTACTTACAGTGGTGAAGAATGCCACAGTGAATGGGAAATTACCTTTGAAGAAATACATCGCAATAATATCATCGTCTATGCCATTGCACAGCATGCTGCAATCACTGGCAGTAAAGATTATGTAGCCAAATACGGACTGGAAGTAATGATCGCCGTCTCCCGTTTCTGGAGCCAGCGTGTATCTTTCTCCAAACCAAAACAGAAATATGTGATACTGGGTGTCACCGGACCGGATGAATACGAAAACAACGTAGATAATAACTGGTACACCAATTACTCGTGTGTGCAGTGCCTGCGGATGACACTTAACTATCTTGAGATCATTGCCGGAGAATATCCCGACGAATATGCGCGTGTACGCCGTGTCACCAACCTCCGCCAACAAGAAGAGGCTGAACGCTGGCGCGACATTATCAACCGTATGTATCTGCCAGAAGATAAAGAACTGGGGATCTTTGTACAAAATGACGGTTTCCTGGATAAGGAACTGAACAGTACCGATGCCATTCCACCCGAAGAACGCCCCATCAATCAGCACTGGTCGTGGGATCGTATTCTTCGTTCATGCTACATCAAACAAAGCGATGTATTGTTGGGCCTATATCTGTATTATTTCAATTTCGATAAGGAAACAGTCCGCCGCAACTTCGACTTCTATGAAACAATGACGGTGCATGAATCTTCACTTTCCCCGCACATCCACTCCATTCTTGCCGCCCGCATCGGAGAAGTGGAAAAGGCTTACCAACTCTTTCTGCATGCCACCCGTCTCGACCTGGATGACTACAACAACGAAACTCACCAAGGACTGCATATCACCAGTATGCCGGGCAGCTGGCTTGCCATTGTACGAGGCTTTGCCGGGATGCAGATTCTGGAGGGCATACTCTCTTTCTTCCCAGTCATTCCAGAGAAATGGAACAGTTACTCTTTCCAGATAAATTATCAGGGACGTACACTTCATATGCATGTAGGCAAAGAAATAAATATTTCACTTATTACCGGAGAAGAACTGAACATACAAGTATATAAAAACGTTTATAAGCTCAAATTGGGCACCGATTTGTTGCTCAGGATAGAGGAGTAGAAGCCTGTATCATTAACAACGCGTAACAAAATAAACCGGGAGAACAATTATCTGTTTTTCCGGTTTTATGTTTTTTATACCTAAACGAACAACTATACATTAGTATGAAGAAAATCTATTTGTTCGCCATCAGCGTGATGCTGCTTGCCACATCATGCGGGCACAAGAAAGAGGGCGATGCCACGCTGATCCGACCTGTCAAGACAGCTACTGCCAGCTCCCAATCGGTCATCCGGAAAGACTTCTCCGGTATTGTAGAAGCCGTAGAATACGTGAAACTGGCCTTCCGTGTCAGTGGACAGGTCATAAATCTGCCTGTGGTAGAAGGTCAGCGGGTAAAGAAAGGACAGCTGATCGCCGCCATTGATCCGCGCGATATTTCCCTGCAATATGCCGCCGACAAAGCCGCTTACGAGACTGCCGCAGCACAGGTAGAACGTAACAAACGCCTGTTGGGACGCCAAGCTATCTCCGTGCAGGAATATGAAATCAGCGTTGCCAATTATCAAAAGGCAAAGTCAGCTTATGAATTATCCAGCAATAATATGCGGGATACCAAACTTACCGCTCCCTTCGACGGTTCTATTGAAAAACGTCTGGTAGAAAACTATCAGCGCGTGAACTCTGGGGAAGGCATTGTACAATTGGTGAATACACAGAAGCTCCGCATCAAATTCACCGTACCGGATGATTATCTCTATCTACTTCGGGCAAAGGACGTAACATTCAAAGTGGTATTCGATACCTATCCGGACACAGTATTCAATGCAAAACTAGAAGAATATCTGGATATTTCTACAGCCGGAACAGGTATCCCGGTAATTATTACGATTGAAGATCCTGCTTTCAACCGTTCCCTATACGATGTGAAACCGGGATTTACGTGCAAAATCAAGCTGGCTTCGGACGTAGCCCCCTTCTTGGAAGAAAAGCTTGTGAATATTCCGCTCAGTGCCATATTCGGTGAAAGCGAGAACCAGAAAACCTATGTGTGGGTAGTAAAAGATAATAAGGTAAGCAAGCGGGAAGTAACCGTATACTCTCCTACCGGAGAAGCCAATGCTCTTATCTCTGCCGGTATACAGCCGGGAGAAACTATTGTGATTGCCGGAGTGCACCAACTGGTGGACGGACAAACGGTGAAAGTTATCAATTAGACTACCAACCACTGCGACCTTGAGGTCGCCCAAATATAAATCATATGAATTTAGCTAAATATGCATTAGACAACACCAAGATTATTTATTTCTTCCTGGCTGTGTTGCTAATCGGTGGTATACTATCATTCGACCGGTTGGGAAAGAAAGAGGATGCACCCTTTGTCATCAAATCAGCGGTCATAATGACCCGCTACCCGGGGGCAGAACCAGCAGAAGTAGAACGACTGATCACCGAACCGATCTCCCGCGAGATACAGTCGATGAGTGGTGTATATAAAATTAAGTCGGAGTCCATGTACGGACTATCCAAGATAACATTCGAGCTTCAACCTTCCCTTTCCGCAGAGTCGATTCCGCAGAAGTGGGATGAACTGCGCCGTAAGGTGCTCAACATACAACCGCAACTACCCGCCGGTGCTTCCGTTCCCACGGTATCGGACGATTTCGGCGATGTATTCGGCATATACTATGGCTTGGTAGGCGATGACGGTTTCTCTTACGAAGAAACCGTGCTCCCTGTTCGGATTGAAGTTGGTCAAGAATTATCTGGTCAGGGCTTGCATTTACAAAATAATCAAGGTACAGGGGTTGTTTCCCTTTATGAATCTGACTATAATTACTCTTAGTAGCCTGCAAGGTAGGAGAAATCTGCACGCAATTTACATTCCCGGGTTCGATCTTTGCTTGCATCAAAAAATAAAGGACACCATTAAATTCCTTGGTCAAAATCCCCAGATAGCCTACTTCCGGTTGGTTAATTATAGGCTGCGTCCAACTGGAAAGGGAGCCATAGTCTGTCTCTACACGAATCCCTTCAATCGAAAAAAAACGACCGGAACTATGTCTTAAAGTACCATCTTCATCCTGAGACCAGTGATCCAGGGAAGAAAAAGGAACAGGAGAGATTGAGACATGGATTGAACGATTGCGATTCTCAATCCAAAGACGAATTTCATCCAGCGAATGCAAAGTACCCTGAATGGTTAATAAAGAACGAATTACCATTGTACTATTTTTTCTTGAATTATTACTGATATATTATTTTCTATCCCGAATCATGTTTACTTTCGTTTTAACAGGGAGATGCCAAGTTGCTTAAGTTCAAGGTACTCCGGTAACTTTATTTTCTCGTAGATAAAAAATGCCAATAAAATTCCCAATACTAACTGGATCGGAAGAAGGAGATAAACCGACCAATCCAACAAAGAGACACACCACATAATGAAAGCTACGGTAAGGGATGTAAGAAATGTAGGCAATATATCTTTCAATTGATCTATAGCAGGATAATCTATCAATCCTGCAGAATAATAGCTATTCAAAAAATAAGCAATAAAAGAGATTACTACGCTTCCCCAAAGCATATATTCAATACCGCAATATATGCCTATCATAATTGGACCTACAGCTATTATTTTTTTTATTATTTCTAATTTTAAAAATAAATCAGAGCGTCCTTTTACTTGTAAAATATTCAAATTAATAGCATGAAGAGGGTACAACATACCGGCAAAACAGATTATTTGTAAAAAATAAACAGCAGGAAGCCACTTTGCACCTATTAAAATAAGAATCAAAGGCTTTGCAACAGCTGCAAGTCCTAACATACATGCAAAACTTATCAGCATAGTAGTTTTTATAACCTTGCGATAAGCTTCACGCAATCGTTCTGATTCCTCTTGAATTGAACTTAATACAGGATAGCTAACACGTTGGACAACAGTAGTCAAGTTGCTGGAGAATATTGTATTAAACTGTTCTGCACGTGTATATTGTCCTAATATGGAAGAAGCATAAAAACGCCCAATAATGATATAATAAATATTCTTATAAATAGTATTTATAAGCCCGGATAACAGCAGCTTGGATCCAAAACCAAAAAGCTCATTAAAACTCTTTATTGAAAACTCAAAATTAGGATGCCATTTACAGAAAATCCATAAAAATAAAGTATTCAATAATTGCCGGGATAACTGTTGACCGACCAAGCTCCATACCCCCATTCCGGCAAGCGCCATACCTATACCAACAAATCCACTACTTATAGACGAGATTAATGAAACTTTAGTTTGTGTTTTAAAATTAACATTCCGTACAAATATCGTACGAGGTATAATGGATAATGCATTAATAATAAGAATAAAGCCTATTATTCGCATAACCTCCATCAATATGGGTTCTTTAAAAAAAACACTTATAGCCGGTGATGCAAGAAACAAAGAAATATATAAAACAATACTAACTACTATATTAAAATAAAAAACGGTATTATAGTCAATACGATTTATGTGTACTTTACGTATCAGGGCATTAGAAAAACCGCTATCAATAATTGAATTTGATACAGCTATAAATATAGCTATCATAGCCATAACCCCATATTCCTCAGGAGTTAACAAACGAGCTAAGATGAGACCGACCAGAAAAGTAATGCCCGAACTAGCTATATTGTCTATAAAACTCCAACCAACACCACGAACTGTTTTATCTTTTAAAGATTCCTGCATACAATAACCAATAAGACCTGAGTGAATTTGAAAAACATTAGCGTCAAAGATCTTATTTCCAAACGCTTATAAAAAAACAAAATGTATTATATATAAAATTCAATTCAATGTAACCATACATAAAAAGAACTAGGGAGAAAGAAACGCTAAGTTGATTTATATTAATTATAGGAATCTTCGCATAGATCTACATTAAGAAATAGCGTTATCTCTCACCCCTAGTTATATGCATATTTATCTGCCTATTTCATTTTCTTTCAATTTCACTTTATTATCTTCTTTTCTGTTCTTCAATTCAGTAAAGAAATCCCTTCCAAATAATATCCAACTGACACAACCTAATCCCGTCAAAAACACAATCCCTATAAGCATTAGAGCCTTACGAGGTTTTGAAGGCTTTATCGGAATAGTGGATGGTTCAATAATGGTATATACAGGAGTAATTTCCTGTACTTTAGCCTCTGCCATTTGTAATTGCTGCGCTACAGAGGTATAAACCTGATATGCCAAACGCATCTCATTTTCCAACCTTTCTTGTTCAGCACGATAACTCAACAAAATAATATTTTTGTTGGCATCAGCAAACTTGGCATAGTTCTCCTGAGCCTTCTCATACTCTTTCTTTTTTCTTTCAAAAAGCTTCTCTTGAAACTGAAAATCCTGACGAGCTTTAGTTGTTCGATATTCTGTGATATAGTCTTGTAACCGACGTACTACAGTATCAGTAAGACAAGCAGAAATACGGGCATCCTGCATTGTCACAGACAAAGTCGTAACACCCGTCTTCTTATCAACAGAAACATTTATACGCTCACTTAACTCTTTCGCAGTATCAGTTTCTTCTTTCGTTAAATGAAAAGGATCAAAAATACCATCATCTTCTTCATCTGTTAATAATGAAACAACCCAACCAAGTGCCTTAAATGGGGCAGAAGTTATCAATGACCACCACGGCATACGCTGATATTCATTCAAATAACAATAAAGTGTAGTATCAACCTCTTCATCCAAATCCTTAACACGAACATTAAAAAGTCCCGTAATAAAAGGAGTAGAACTAACGATATTAGGATATAAATCAGGATATATTGCATCCGCACCAGACGTGGCATTAAGATTAAGACCCGCCATTGCGGCCAATGAAGAAAGTCCACCTGTACCTTTATTATCAGACAATTCTGGTGCAATCATGGCTTCAGTTGTATACTCCCGGGGAATACTAAATACAATTACCAAGCCTATCAGTACAGCATATCCACAAGCCTTCAGTATAAACTTACGTTCCCCCCAGACCTTTAATGCAAGCTCCAGCAAATCTATTTCTTCTTCTTGAGAAGAAGGGTTCTTTTGAAGTTCCTCACTCATAATTCATATTCTATTTAAAAGCATTTACCAAAGTGGCCACCATAGCCGCCATTGTAGCAGTAGTGGAACTGATACCCAGTATTTCTGCAAATTTCATGTGCTGCTTCTCAGCCTTGCTGGGTACTACGATTTCACAACCCGGCTGTATAAGCTTACCGCTACTACGTTTTGCACGCGCCACAGTACCATTCAGATAAATAATATAAGCCTTCTTCTTCTTTGCCATATTACCATAGCCACCTGCCATATTGATATAATACTTCAGCTTCGCACCTTTCTCCCAAGCCACCGTATTCGGATACATAACCGAACCGCTAATCTTAACAGTATTGACAAACTCAGGAATATAGATCACATCACCTTCGCGCAAAACAACATCATAGTCGCTACCCGGATTAGCCAAAGCCTTCTCCATATCTATACCGACGGTATATGTTTCTGTTATAGCCAACTTAGCAACAGATATGCTGTCTTTGCCCTCACCATTACGTGCCATACGCAGAGCATCCCTCTCACGGCGACGCTCTTCATCGTTCATTCTGCGAATAAGACGACCGCCTTTTATGTAAGCATCCGGAGTTATACCACCCGCACGTTTTATCAAATCACTCAAACGCTCGTTCTTTTTCAAAAGCGCATAACTTCCACTAAACAACACTTCTCCCGATACTGAAACGGTACGTTGCACCTTATAGGCCGGACTCCTGCGGATCTGAACCATATCAAACGGCTGCAAATAGAAATCCGCATCCCCTATCACCAAACCGTCTTTTATATCAAAAGCAAACGTTTCCGCCAATTTACTACTGTAAGCAGTACTCTTAGGGTTTTTAATACGGCGCGTCACACTCACTCGCGTAGTAGCCGCTGCCTCACGCAAACCGCCAGCCTGAACAACCAAATCCTCTATAGTCATCTTGTCCGAATATAGGAAGGTTCCCGGATTTAGAACTTCACCATATATTGATACGGTCTCTTCCTCCTTCAGATCATTCACACTGGGGATATAAAGATGGTCATCCTTTTGCAAGGGAATATCTGCAACGGTACCATTGAGTAAACCGTTCAAATCAATAGCTATAATTTCATGAGAAAGATCCTCATGTTCACGATCCAATAATACACGATTCAAAAAGGCATCGCCACGAAGCCCTTCAGCTTTCTTTATCAACTGTTTTACCGTGTTTACCTCTCCATCCAACTGATAGAGTCCCGAACGGTAAACAGCACCGCTTATCTCAACTTTGTTTTCAAAGCGGTCGAGTACGGCATCAACGGTTACAAGATCACCGTCATCCAGACGGAATACGGAATAATCCATTTCATCTACATTGAAAACCTGATGCTCACGTCCGCTCTTACGGATAAGACGAATGGCTTTCTTGTAGGAATCCCCTGTAAAACCGCCGGCGTATTCCAGCAAATTAGCGACAGTCTCCGTAGGCTTCATTTCGTAGTACATTGGACGTTTCACCTTTCCAACAATCTCCACCAGAGATTCATAGGGATTCACAATGATAACGTCGCCTTCTTGCAAGCGTATATCGTCATTCATCTTACCCTTCATGATAAACTCATAGACATCAAGATTTTCTATAGTCTTTCCGTTACGCACCAACTTTATGCCACGCAAACTACCGATTTTATTAACACCACCCGCACGGTACAATGCATGAAAAACAGTAGAAAAAGCAGAAAGAGAATAAGTACCCGGAACGGAAACCTCTCCCATGATGTTTACCTGAATAGTACGCGTGTCTCCAAGCGTTAACCGAATCTGAGAGTTAGGCTCATTGCCACCGATACCCGAATAAATCTTAGAAAATTCACGTTGCAGATATTGGTTGGCTTCCTTCACCGTCATCCCATTCAAATGAACCGGACCCAGATCCTTAACCTGAATATCACCTTCAGGACTGATCGTCTGGCGGATTGTATTTTCCGAAGCACCCCAAATATCTATAATCACTTCATCACCGGGACCCAAACGATAACTTATCGGAGTGGCAAGATTAGCGCTGGGTTCAAAGCTTAAATTGGTATTTCTGAATAAATTGTGACCGAAAATCTGCCTAGCAGACATTTCCAGATGAGCTTTGCTATCCTGCTTTTCATCAATAACAGCCTTCTGGTCTTCCAACTCTGCAGCTTCATAAGATGAATCCAAAGCCACGGCGTGTTTACGCATCTGGTTGGGCTTATTACCTGTACCTTCAGCAGTACTGTTGGTAGCCTCATACCTGGACTTAATCCGCAATACCTGCTCCTGGGTCACACCACGGCGAAGCAGTTCAGTAGTCATTTGCTTCTGGGATTTTCCTGCTGCTTGTGCATTCTTTACATACTCAACAACCTGTTCATCAGACATGCGTTGGGCATGAACAAAACCGGATAAAGTAAAAAGACAAAAGATAAATAATAATAATCGACGCATAGTTTATATATAAAGATAATTATTCTTCATGATGATTTTCTCATTCATCAATATATTCCCAAGGATAAGGATTATCCACTACATTCTGAAATTCTTCAATAGCTTCTTGCTGTTCAACAGTAAGTGATGTGGAATCCCAGGAAGCAATGATGGTACGAGCTTCATCAGCCAAGGGATCGTCAAAAACCTCACCATAGCAGGCAGTTAGTAAACGAAGTTTTAATAAAGAAGCAGGAAGTGAATCGAGGATATTCCAGCAACGGTTTAAAACTTCCTGAACATGTATTTGCTTTTCACCATGATCGACAAATGAAGCGTTGTAACCCATCAGAAGAGCCAGACAAACATTAGCCTGTTCTTCCACAGTAGAACCTTTGACACCGGAATTATACAAAGCCGTAGTCAGGCGGTAAACTTCAC
>ERZ840371.3796-NODE-3796-length-11905-cov-7.168523_pt1 | contig 11905 bp, 9 predicted proteins | sample MGYA00519937_ERZ840371 | MGnify/ENA primary metagenome ERZ840371 (study PRJEB31850, sample SAMEA3708873) | human gut metagenome | biome: human gut; feature: human-associated habitat; material: faeces | place: China | collected 2014 ... | reverse complement strand
ATGTTTAACGCAACGAAACACAATATTCGTCCATTTCACATTCATGTTTTCGTAACCATGTCAGACTGCAATATTTTGTTCATAACCGAAATTATAAAATTCAATCTAACAATCCGTAACACCACCTACAGGCGGCAGTTCATAAGTGAAACTCCGCTTACTCCTGATAGATTTTGATGATGTCTTTTACCACTGCAACCAGTTTCTCATAACTCATCGATGAAGTATCCAGACAGAAATCGTAATTTCTCGCATCATTCCATGCATTGCCCGTATAGTACTTATAATAGTCTGCGCGGTATTTATCAATCTTTGCGATCTTCTTCTCCGCCTCTTTTGCAGAGATACCATTCTGGTCAACGACACGCCTGATACAGTCCTCCAACGGTGCGTAGAAAAATAAACGGATCACATCCGGATTGTCTTTTAAAACATAATCTGCACAGCGGCCAATGATAATACACGACTCCTGTGCGGCAAGATCCTTGATGACCTTTGCCTGATAATTGAAAAGATTGTCATCTGATACAAAATCACTGCTTTCCGGTGGAAGTACTCCACCTTTATATGGATTCTTTTTTAAGATATTAAACAGGAGTGGTGACTTTTTCATTTTCTCATCCACTTCGCCAAACAATGCCTCATTGATTCCACTCTCATCAGATGCCATTCTTAAGATTTCTCTGCTATAACAGTTAATGCCAAGATCTTTTGCCAGTAAATTGCCAAGTGTCTTACCACCACTGCCGTAGCTTCTCGCAATTGTAATTACAGTTTTTTTCATATCCTGCCCCAGCCTTTCTGCAATTCTTTCCTTCAGTATACACCTCTCTGCCCAAAAAGTGTACCTCATATCCACATTTACATCGTCTGTTATTCACCAAGATATGCCTTCTTAATGGAATCATTGTTCATCATTTCCTTTGCATCTCCGGACAACACAATATTGCCGGTCTCTAATACATAGGCACGATCTGCGATCGCAAGTGCTTTTTTTGCATTCTGCTCTACAAGCAGTACTGTTGTTCCACTTGCAGAAATCTCCCGGATAATATGGAAAATCTCTTCTACAAGAATCGGAGAGAGTCCCATGGAAGGTTCATCCATTAAAATGATCTTCGGCTTTGACATCAGTGCGCGTCCCATAGCAAGCATCTGCTGTTCGCCACCGCTCAGTGTTCCGGCAAGCTGGTTTTTTCGCTCCTCCAGACGCGGGAAGCTCTTGTATACACGTGCCAATGTCTCCTCGATCTCTTTTTTATCTTTTCTGGTATATGCGCCTAATTTCAGATTTTCGTACACAGATAATTCTGCAAACACACGTCTTCCTTCCGGTACATGTGCCATTCCCATGGATACGATCTTATGTCCCGGAATTTTGCTGATATCTTTGCCCTCAAAAATAATCTCTCCGGCTTTCGGCTGAAGCATTCCGGTGATGGTCTGTAACGTTGTGGTCTTTCCCGCTCCGTTGGCACCGATCAATGCAATGACTTCGCCCTCATTTACTTCAAAGGAAATACCTTTAATGGCCTGGATCACACCATAATATACTTCCAGATTTTTTACCTCAAGCATTGCCATAATAACGTCCTCCTATTCACCCAGATATGCCTTGATAACCTGTGGATCATTTAATACATCACTGGTTTTTCCCTGTGCTAACACCTGTCCGAAGTTCAGCACCGTAAGTTCCTCACAGATTCCTGACACAAGCTTCATATCATGTTCGATCAGAAGAACCGTCATGTCAAACTCATCCCTGACAAAATGGATCGTTTCCATCAGTTCTTTTGTTTCATTTGGATTCATACCAGCTGCCGGTTCGTCGAGCAGTAATAATTTTGGATTTGTCGCAAGTGCACGGGCGATCTCCAGTTTTCTCTGTTTACCATAAGGAAGATTGGATGCAAGGAAATCAGCCTCTTGATCCAGATCAAACACTTTCAGAAGTTCCATTGCCTTCTCATTCATCTCTGCTTCCACTTTGCGGTATTTTGGCAGACGCAGGATTCCTGTCAATGTAGAGTAAGGCATTTGATTATGTAAACCTATTTTGACATTATCCAGAACAGACTGCTCTTTGAAAAGCCGGATATTCTGGAACGTTCTGGCAATTCCCTCTTTATTGATCTCCACCGTCTTTTTGCCCGTAATGTCTTTTCCGTCCAATGTGATGGTTCCATCGGTTGGTGTATACACACCTGTCAGCATATTAAAACAGGTCGTTTTTCCTGCACCGTTTGGTCCGATCAGACCATATAACTGTCCCTTTTCAATTGTAATGTTGAATCCGTCTACCGCACGAAGTCCACCAAAGGAGATCCCAAGATTTTTTACCTCTAATAATGCCATATTATGCTGCCTCCTTTTTTGCTGGCTTTTTGAATTTTGCTGCGATACGCTGTCTCATCTCGATACATTTTGGTGCCCAGTTGAAAAGCATCATTACGATCAGAACGATGGAATAGATCAACATTCGATAATCCTTCAGTCCACGGAGCACCTCCGGAAGCAGTGTTAAAATGACTGCTGCAATGATCGATCCACGGAAGCTTCCCATGCCGCCTAATACGACAAATACCAGGATCATGATAGACATATTGTATCCAAAGTTTGTCGGTGTTGCTGTAACGGTAGAAAGATTATGCGCATAAAGCACACCGCCAGCACCTGCGATCGCTGCGGAAATGGTAAATGCCATCAGTTTGAACTTTGTTATATTGATACCGACAGATTCTGCTGCGATCCGGTTGTCACGGATCGCCATCACTGCACGGCCGGTTCTGGAATTTACAAAGTTATATACGATAAATAAAATGACCAGGATCATGATGACACCAGCTGTAAAACTGGATAAATGGGGAATTTTTGCAATTCCCTTTGCCCCATTGATCAGCCAGATGCCATCTTCGCTTAACTCGATCTTATTTCCATCCGAGATAGCAAAATGGAATCCATTCTCATCTTTTGCAATATATAAAACATTAATGACATTTTTGATGATCTCACCAAAAGCAAGCGTTACGATCGCAAGATAGTCTCCACGGAGACGAAGCACCGGAATACCGATGAGGAATCCAAAAAATGCTGCTGCGATAGTTCCAACTGCAATTGCGATCAAAAACAGAACCACTTCATTCTGAATGCTGTCCTGTAACAGTTTGGTGCAGAATGCACTGGAAAATGCTCCCACACACATAAATCCGGCATGACCGATACTAAGCTCGCCCAGATAACCGACACAGAGGTTTAAACCAATTGCCACGATCGAATAGGTACACATTGGAACAAGAAGTCCCTGCATCAGGGAGGACATGTTGCCGGTTGTGATCATAACCTGTACAATTATGTAAACCACAACGACCATAGCAAATGTAATGATATGATCTTTTGTACTTTTTTTCATTGATTTCAAATTTAACTTTGCCATATCTGCCACCTACACTTTCTCATGAACCTGTTTGCCCAAAATTCCCGAAGGCTTCACAAGAAGCACAATGATCAGGACTGCAAACACGATCGCATCGGATAACTGGGACGAGATATATGCGCGGCCTAAGATCTCGATCACACCAAGAAGGATTCCGCCGATCAATGCGCCCGGAATGGAACCGATCCCTCCGAATACAGCGGCTGTGAACGCCTTGATACCAGGCATTGCACCCGTATACGGTGTCAGTGTCGGATAAGCAGAACAGAACAGTACGCCTGCTACCGCTGCAAGACCGGAACCAATTGCAAATGTCAGGGAGATCGTTGCATTTACATTCACACCCATTAACTGCGCTGCATCTTTATCCTCAGATACTGCAAGCATTGCCTGACCGGCTTTGGTTTTCTTGATAAAAAGCATCAGTGCAGCCATGATCACAACGCACGCCAGAAATGTAACAATTGTTGTACCGGAGATTGTGAGTGCTCCACCTGCCAGTTTCAATGCCGGAAGTGTTACAACATTTGTAAATGATCTGGTGTCAGCGCCAAAGATCAGTAATGCTGCATTCTCTAAGAAATAGCTGACACCGATGGCTGTGATAAGAACTGCCAGAGGCGCTGCCTTTCTGAGTGGCTTGTATGCGATCTTTTCAATCACAATGCCGAGTACGGTACACACGATAATAGAAAGTACCACTGCCGGGACCGCTCCCCAGCCCTGTCCGCTCATTGTCATAAAGACAATATAGCAGCCTACCATAATAACATCACCGTGTGCAAAGTTTAACATTTTTGCGATACCATAAACCATGGTGTATCCCAATGCGATAATTGCATAGACACTACCGAGGCTGATACCGTTGATCAGGTAGGATAAAAAATTCATAACTACACCTCTGTCTTTCTGTTAATTTACTACGTTAAAACATTACTTTTTCACATCAAGGATTATAACATATAAAATACCTGTATACAATCTTTCTGTTAAAAAGAAGGTGTCATACGGCAGCCCAAGCCACCGTTGACACCCTCTGGGGAAACTGGATCGCCCTTATTTTCGTTGTATCATTATCGCAGATTACATTGCTGTATAAGCACCGTCTTTGATCACCATAGCCTTTGGAGCTTTACTTACTTCTCCGGTAGCTTCCCATGTCATGCCATCACCTGTCAGACCATCTACAGAAATCTTTGTCATAGCCTCTGTCAGAGCTGTTCCGATATCAGATGCGCTCATATCCGGTGTTACGCCAGCTTCCTCGATTGCAGCTTTGATCGCATAAATTGCATCATATGCATCTGCACCGAACTGGTTTGGTGTATCACCGTAAAGCTCTTTGTATTTGGATACAAATGCCTGTGTCTTCTCATCATCTGCATCTGCAACGAATGGTGTTAATAACATTAAACCTTCTGCTAAAGATGTATCAAAGTTTTTCACATCAAGGATACCGTCCATACCATCACATCCGAAGAATGTCGGTTCATAACCCATTCCGTTTGCCTGATTTAAAATGATGGAAGCCTCTGTGTAGTAGATTGGAAGGAATACCAGATCAGCGCCTTCACTCTGTGCTTTCTGTAACTGTGTGGAGAAGTCTGTCTTGGAATCTGCTGTGAAAGCTTCCTCTGCGACAACCTCAAATCCCTGATTTGCTGCTTCTTTTACGAATGTAGCTTCAATACCGGATGAATATACATCAGAGCTGTCATAGATAACTGCTACTTTTGTTGCAAGATTGTTCTCGCCAATGTACTGTGCGGAAGCTGTTCCCTGATTCGGGTCTGTAAAGCATGCCTGGAATACATTGTCGTTTTCAATGACATCTGTGGAAGAAGCGGATGGTGTGATCTCAAACATACCATCTTCTGCTGTCTTATCTGCAACTGCAATACATGGAGTTGTTGTAACAGTTCCCATCAGAACCTGCATACCCCAGTCTTTTAAAGAGTTATAAGCATTGACAGATTTCTCTGCATCGCTCTGGTCATCTTCTGCTTTGAATTCTACCTGATATCCATTGATACCGCCTGCTTCATTGATCTCATCTACTGCGATCTGTGCGGCATTCATAACTGCGGAACCATAAATTGCTGCTGCACCTGTTGTAGGTCCGATACCACCGATCTTAAATACGCTTCCATCTGCTGCGCTGTCTGTGGAACCGCTCTCCGTTGATGCTGCGCTGCCTGTGCTTCCTGTATCTGCGGATGATCCACATCCTGCGAATGTGCCAACTGCCAGTGCAGCTGCTAAAAACATACTCACTGCTTTCTTCATAATAATCCTCCTTGTTTGCGAAGCAAATCCAATTTTACGAAGTAAAATTTTTCCTCTGAGTGAGGAGAGGATTTAGCCTCCTTTTTGAAAAGCAAAAATTAAATTTTATTGAGATAATTTAATTTCTTCTTCTCAACTTTCTTTTTCTTGTAGAGAATCTTATCAAATTTTCTTTTTATGCACAATATTCAGAATCACCTAAATTATTGATGTATTTTAACGTCAAATTATGCAATTTAGTCATTATGATAACTTGAAGTTATGGTTTTTATGCAGATGTGTCATACTATACGATTTTTACGCATAAATATAGTGTTGTATCATATGTTCAAGCTTCTCTCCGCATCCCGCATAATTGGCTTCCATAGCCAGCGATTCCATCAGATGTTCCTCCAGATATCGCTCTAAAAAGCTGTTGCGGAATTCATTTTCCATCTCTCCGACTTTGCTCTCTTCCTCATGCTGTAGATAATATGCAAGTGCAAAAAAATTGGGTGACCGCCATTCCGATGTATCCTCGAGCAATGCCTGCAGATTTTCCAACTCGCTCCGCAGCATGATCAGATTGATCTTGTCCATATTTGCCGCCATATTTTTAAGTCCGTCGGCTGTGGACTTAAAATCCGGATCATCCTCCCGGATACTGCACTCATGAAAAATCCGGTCCAAATGTCCGTTTAACCTGTCAAGGTCTCTTTTCACGTCCTCAATCGGGATCTCGTTCATATCTTCCATCATATTGATCAGACTTCGCCTTGCAACTGCCATATGTTCCTGCGAATCCACATATCCCTGCCGCAGGTTTCCACCGAGTTCTAATGCGTCCTTTAAATCTTTCATCTGGACTTCCACCTGTTTTTTGTCCAGTTTACTCGCCAGCAGTTCTTTGCGGAGTTCTTTTACCTCGCGCGTCAGTTCCGCCACACGTTTCTGTTCCTCTGTCTTCTCTCCGAAAATCATGTCTGTCTTCTCCTCTTCCACAACCTGCGAACATTCAACTAATATTCTCTGCTTAGTATAATCCAAGACAGCAAAACAGGCAATTGCGGCTTTCCGCAACTGCCTGTCTGCTTACTCTAATAACTCTGATGTATAATGCACGCCATCTTTGTCATACAGATCTGTCAGTTCTAAGCCTGGATCCGTGTAATAGAGCACACTGTTCTCTCCATAAATCGTCTGGATACCGTTTTCTGCAAGATTTTTTACCGCCTCTGTATCCATCGTATCAGCGATGTAAACCGGGCTTACCTTCAAAATGAGTTCTGCACAGCTGATGTCGTCCGCATAAACTGCCATATTATTGACTGCGGACTTACACAGTCCGTCTGCGGTATCAACATAACGTGTCCTGATATCGCCGCTCTTAAATTCATAATAATTATATTTTTCCTTATCCGACATCGGATAATTGTGCAGACTGACAATGCTTTCTGCCCCGTTATAATGCATGACACCGGCAGGATAAATCATATTCCCCTGCCTGTCATATATATTGAAAGAATAATCCGCATTTTCCTCTGCTGTCCCGGAATTATCCGGGCCGGCATTTAATTTTGTAATTGCAGAAGTCAGATCCAGATTTCTTGTAAATCCATCATAGCTTGTCAGCGAACCCAGTGTATAACCGTTCTCTATCATGACATCCGCCACATAATCAGTAATGAAAGCGTTTTTCATCCACGAAAAATCAATGAAATCCGAAATAAAATTATTCTCTGCAAAAGTAAGGTAATCGTCGGATACATACAATTTTACCTGATTGCCTCCGAGCAGTTCGACGTTCACGCCAGACGGATCATTGCTGTAAGCCGCCACCTCTGAAAAATAGGCTGCCACTTCCCCATTCTGGTAAGCATCATAGTTAACTGTCTCCGAGTCATCGTTACAGAAAAACAGATTGTCATATTCTGTATACACAGGTGCAAGATAAATTGCCCGGTTCCCGGTCTCTGCGATCAGCTCAAAAGCATGATATAATGCATCATCCACAACCATTGTCTCATTCGGATGCCGATTAAGATCATACACGTTTGTGATCCCTTCAAATGATTCATCGCTGCTGAATATTTTATAAGCATTTACAATGGAATCTGTGTAGAGCAGCGTCAGCGCTTTTTTTTCTGCGGTGGCATTTACGCCCGCTGCTCCGACATAATAGCGGAAGATAAAATCATCTCCACAATGAATTTCAGCGGATGAACTCGCTTCAATGTTTGTCCATCCGCTGTCATTTGACATCAATCCATTCAGTGCATACATAAATGCGCCTGAAGCAATGACCAGCAATACGATCACTGCGATAAATCTCTGTCTTGTATTTTTCTCCGAAAGTTCCACCTTCTGAACCGGTCTCACATTCGGCGTATGGTTTCTGCTGCCACCTCTGATGGTTCTCCCCATATCTTAAATAAACACTGCTGCAAGTGCTAGCAGGAACAATGCAAGAATGACTGCAATCACAATAAATCCTGCAATGGCACCCTTTTTGCACATCTTGTAGTTACGATAATGTCTGTGTTTCTTGAAGATCATCGCTGCAATAATTCCAATGACCGGCAGGAAGAAGGAAACCAATGCGTACCATGTGCTTCCTGTATCGTGAAGTGGCGGAAGCTGAATCTCATCATGTGCAACATTGTCATGATGTTCCTCTGGTCTCGGTGCATCTTTGTCTAAAATCGTAATTGTTTTTAAAGGCACATTCTTCTCACGCGTAGCTTTGTATTCTTCAATCTCTTTCTTATTACCAAATACCCAATGGTCATGACCGATACAGACTAACTCCGGTTTGTCTGTACTGTAATCATGAATGGATGGATCATAAGTAAATAACACCTTATTTTTCTCTAACTGCGGATCCGGGATCGGGATCGCAGAGATCAGAGAATGTGTGTATGGATGCAGTGGGAAGTTGAACAACTCTTCTGCATCTGCGATCTCCACAATATCACCCTTATAAATAACGGCGATACGGTCAGAGATAAATCTCACGATAGAAAGGTCATGTGCGATAAATAAATAAGTTAAGTCTTTCTCTCTCTGGAACTTTTTCAGTAAGTTCAATACCTGTGCACGAATAGATACGTCAAGTGCAGAGATTGGCTCATCAGCAACAACAAGTTCCGGTTCCATTACCATGGCACGGGCTAAACCGATACGCTGACGCTGTCCACCTGAGAACTCATGTGGGTATCTTGTCAGATGTTCCGGCAAAAGCCCTACTTCGTTGATCATTTCCTCAACTTTACGCACACGGTCTGCCTCATTCTCATATAAATGGAAGTTATACAGACCTTCGGATACGATGTAGTCGACAGTTGCACGCTCATTCAGGGAAGCTGCCGGATCCTGGAATACCATCTGGATGTTTCGGATGACTTCACGATCCAGGGATTTTGGGATTTTCCCGGAAATACGCACACCTTTGTACAAAATCTCTCCGTTTGCCAATGGGTTGACACGGATGACTGCACGGCCGATGGTTGTCTTACCGGAACCGGACTCTCCTACTAAGGAGAATGTTTCTCCCTTGTGAATATCAAATGTCGCATTTTTTACAGCGCGGACAGCGTTATCGCCCTTGCCAAAAGTAATATCTACATTTTTTAAAGATAATAATACTTCTTTACCATTTTCATCAATCGGACCATGCTCTGGTAAATGAGAAGCATGCTCCTGGTTTTCTGTGTTTCGATTTAGTTTAGACACGATCTAAATCTCCTATATATTGAATGCTTTAACAAGTTTCTCATGAATGTTCTGGATTCCTTCCGGTTTTTCAACCTTTGGAGCATCCGGGTGTAACAGCCATGTTTTGGCGTAATGCGTATCTGTTACTTTGAACATTGGTGGTTCCTCTAAGGTATCGATCTTCATACAGTATGGGTTACGCGGTGCAAATGCATCGCCGACGATACTGTTGTAGAGCGAAGGTGGTGTACCTGTGATCGAGTAAAGAGTTGTATTTCTCTCAGCCAGCTGTGGCAGGGAAGAAAGTAATGCCCATGTATATGGATGACGCGGGTCATAGAATACCTCTTCTACCGTACCAACCTCTACGATCTGTCCTGCATATAAAACTGCAACACGGTCTGCGATATTGGCAACCACACCTAAATCATGTGTAATGAATACGATTGTATAATTGAATTCTTTCTGTAAATCCTTTAACAGTTTTAAGATCTGTGCCTGAATGGTAACATCAAGCGCTGTGGTAGGCTCATCACAGATTAAGATCTTTGGCTGACAGGACAGTGCGATCGCGATAACGATACGCTGTCTCATACCACCGGAATACTGGAACGGATAATCATCAAAACGTGCCTCCGGGTTCGGGATACCAACCTTGTCCATCAGATCAAGTGCACGAAGTCTTGCCTCGTTCTCGGTACAATCCTGATGTTTCATGATGACAGATGTAATCTGTTTTCCAATCGTGATAATTGGGTTTAAGGATGTCATAGGATCCTGGAATACTGTAGCAATCTTCGTACCACGGATCTGGCTCCAGTCTCTTCCATCTTTGATATTTGCAAGGTTTAAGATACATGTTCCATGTAATCTCTCACTGTTCTCATCCAGATATTTTACGCGGAATGTAACTTTATCAAAAACAGCATTTCTCTGCTCTTCATCATTCAGATCCACGCCAAGCTGCATTGCCTCTTTTAATGCATCCAGCAGCGCATTGTTCTGCTTCATACGCTTGCGGAAACCAAAACGTCCGACAGAAAGATATACCTCTTTTGCAAGGATCTCATTTCTCGCTTCTGTCTCTGCTGAAATCGCTTCGCTGACTTCATTCGCATGTTTTGCCTTAAGCTCTGCCATCTTCTTATCAAATTCCTGATTGTATGCGGTATCATGTGCCAGACTGTTTGCACGCTCTTTTACCTTCTGCTCATGCTCTTTCTCGAATGCCTTGATTTTTGTATCCAATTCGGAGATTTTCTTTCCAGCCTCTTTGATCTTATCCTTCTCTTTGGATGGATCGTAAGTCTGTTTCAAGTTGAAGGTATTCGTTCTCTCATGTTTTAACTCAAGGAGTTCTTTTTCATACACTTCTGCTTCTTCCTGGCTTATATCGGCTCTTCTTCTCTTTTCAGACTCTAACTCAAGGATTGCTTTATAAGTGTCTGCACCAAACTCCAGTCTGGAATACTCGTCTAATTTTTTCTTATTCTCTGCGATGACTTTCTTTGCATTGTCATTTAATTTTACAACAGTGTCTGAAAGCTCTTCATCACTGAAAATAATCTTGCCGTTATCAATGAATCCGTTGCTGTCTAACATTCCTGCAAATGTTTTTGTAAAAACAGATTTACCGGAACCGGACTCTCCTACGATCGCAATGGATTCATTCTCATAAATATCCAGTGACACTCCACGGATAGCAGTAAGCACCCTGCCCCTCACATGGAATTTCACGATCAAATCTTTTACTGATAATAATACTTTTCTATCTTCCATCTACCTAACCTCTACATGTGTGTTCTCGGATCAGATGCATCACCAAGGTTCTGTCCAACGACATATAAAACAATCGTGATGATAGAAGCAACGACTACCGGGCTCCAGAACTCGAACTGCCAGCCAGGGGTAAGCATCGCACTTTCTGACTCGTAAATCAATCTACCAAGTGACATATCTGACATACCCATACCGATATATGCTAAGAACACCTCATAAGAAATATAGGAAGGGATCTCTGTTGCTGCCAGTGTTACAATAACAGATGTCATAAATGGAAGAATATTCTTCATTGCGATCTTAAGTGTACTCGTTCCCAGACATTTGGATGCAAGGTTGTACTCTCTGTCTCGGATGATCACTACCTGTGTACGGATAAAGTACGCAATTCCAAGCCATCCGGTAATGGTCAGCGCCAGTACCATGGTCCAGAAACCAGCTTTAAACAACATAACCATAACGGCGATCAATAAAATGTATGGAATGTTTGCAAGAATGTTATATACCTCCTGCATAAAAACATCCACTTTCTTTGAAAATCCCCAGATAGATCCGACAACAACACCAACGGAAAGGTTGATCGCTGCACAGATAAATGCAAGGGAAATGGAGATCCTTGATCCAAACCATACAGCATCGAATGTGGACTGTCCGGCTGCACCGGTACCTAAGATCCAGTGAATGCTGAATCCAAGACGCTCGATCGCTGCAGAT
>ERZ840371.3783-NODE-3783-length-11943-cov-2.965427_pt1 | contig 11943 bp, 15 predicted proteins | sample MGYA00519937_ERZ840371 | MGnify/ENA primary metagenome ERZ840371 (study PRJEB31850, sample SAMEA3708873) | human gut metagenome | biome: human gut; feature: human-associated habitat; material: faeces | place: China | collected 2014 ... | reverse complement strand
CGGTGAGCATACTCACAGCTACGGCTCCGACTGGAAGAACGATGCTACGAACCACTGGCATGAGTGCTCTTGCGGAGATAAGGCCGATAAGGCGGCACACGACTTCAAGTGGGTTGTTGACAAGGAAGCGACCGCAACGCAAAAGGGCTCCAAGCATGAGGAGTGCAAGGTTTGCGGCTACAAGAAGGCGGCAGTTGAGATTCCGGCTACCGGAACACCGACTGAGCCGGGCAAGCCGACTGGTCCGGATTCTCCGCAGACCGGTGACAACAGCAATATGCTCCTCTGGATCGCACTGCTGTTTATCAGCGGCGGTGCTGTGATCGGCATCACCGTTTACAGCAAAAAGAAGAAAGAAAACGCTGAATAAATCAGCTGCGAACCTTTGAGCGAAGGGCGGTGACGGACATTGTCGTCATCGCCCTTTCGCTTGGACTGGAGAAGTACCACATGATGCGGTGCTATGCATAAATATAATACGTTATACACGCTAAGTTTATAGAGCATGTTTTGCCTCCAACATCGTAATATATTTTTGTAAACCATAGTAAATTTTTTTATTTTGTGTTACAATCAATTATCGAATGTGGGTACATTACACTCATGATAAAATGGAGGACAGAATATGGAGTATGATGAAAAAGAATTTGAGGCGCGTGCCAATCGTATAGCAAGAGGAATGTGGCTTGCCATGTTGGTTGTATTTTCAGCTGCTTATGCGGTTGAAGTTGCGAAGGGGCGCAGGAGCACAGCTTACTATGCCATGCTGTTGGTTTGCGGCTGGGTGCCTTTTATAGCGGGCTGCATTTTGCTGAAGCTGCAGGGAGCGGCTACAAAACAATATAAGAATGTTCTTGCGTATGGCTTCGGTATAGTTTACCTGTATATCATGGCGACTACGAAGCAGGGCTTTGCATTTACATACATTTTTCCGCTTGCGAGCATGGTCATGATTTATAAGGATAAGTGGTACCTGCTGCGTTTCTCGACAATGAATCTTGTGATAGTGGGTATCAATATTGCAAGCTGTTATTTTGGCGGAATGAAAACTCCTGAGGATAAGCTGTATTATGAGCTGGAGTTTGGAATAACCATGCTTTGTTATTTTGGATATATCATGTCAACCAGCCACCTTATAAGGTCCGATGGTTCGCTTTTAGGTTCTGTGAAGGATAATCTTAATCGTGTGGTGATGACTGTACATCAGGTAAAGGGTGCGAGCAGCACAATAGTTGATGGTGTTACGGTAATACGTGAGTTGTCCGAGGAGAATAAGGAAGGTGCGGGTGCTGTAGTTTCAAGAATGGAGAATGTTGCACAGAATAACGCCGTGCTCAGTGAGAAGATTGATTCTACAATGAACATGACTAATGATATCAATGAACAGGTAGGGAATGTAGCTGGTCTTGTAGAGCATATTGTTGATATAAGTGAGAAGTCAGCACAGCATGCAGCTTCAAGCTCCGGACAGCTTGAGAGTGCTGTTGAAGCAACTAATTCCATGGCAGAGCTTTCGGCAGATGTCGAAAATATTTTAAGTGACTTCCACAGCCAGTTTGAGCGTGTGAAGGAGGAGACAAGTACTATTGAGGGAATCACCTCAAAGACTAACCTGCTTGCGCTTAATGCGTCAATCGAGGCTGCAAGAGCCGGGGATGCAGGTCGCGGCTTTGCGGTAGTTGCCGATGAGATAAGAGATCTCAGTACAGGCACACAGAAGTCCTCCGGCAGTATTATGGAGGCTCTTAGACTTCTTGAAAGCACATCGGACAAAATGACGGAATCAATAACAACAATACTCAAGCTTATATCAGAGACCTTGAAGACTATTGAGCTTGTAAATAGCAGCGTTGGAACGATTGCAAGTGATTCCAAGCAGCTTGGAGACGAGATACAGGTTGTGGATTCGGCAATGAAGCATGTTGAGACTTCAAACCAGAGCATGGTTGACAATATGAAGCAGGTTCAGGACATTATGGTTACGATTGTAAAGGGTGTTAAGGAGTCGGAAGAGACTACCAGAACCATGATGAGCAAGTATGATGAGACTGCCAAGAGCGTTTCAGATATAGAGAGCGTTGTAGGCAAGCTGGTATCTGAGCTTGGAGCAGGCGGATTCATGAGCGTTGAGGATATTCAGGAGGGAATGAGTGTAACCTTGTTCGACCAAGAGAGTGGAAAAGAGTATCACACAACAGTTACGTTGGTAAAGCATGGCAATGTGTATATTCCGGCAGCCGACAAGCTGGCTTCATTCTTAGGTGACTTTAAGAATAAAAAGTATAACATACATATTATAGTTAACAATGAACTGTATATATGGAAGGATTCGTGTGTTGCTGCAGACAGGAACACGTCCGGACATTACATGCTTGTTTTTTCCTCAAGACCTGAGGTCATGAATAGAAGAAAGTATCCGAGACTTGCGATGACCAATTCATGCGAGACTTTAATTAAGGGAACAGCACATACTGCAATAGGTAAGCTGGTGAACATAAGTGCAGGCGGATTCGCATTTGCAGTCAGGGATGAAGCCTTCAAGACTGCAATAGGAAAAGAAGTCGAAATAAAAATCAATGCTTTTGAGCTGTTGAAGGGAGAGAAGCTCACAGGTGTTATTATACGTTCAACGGATGATGATGGTACCTACATAGTCGGCTGCCGTATGCCTGAGGACAACGAGGACATTATGAACTATGTTAAGGATAGAATGAAGTAAATCCTTTTTTACCGTAAGGGTCATAGACCGGGTGTCAGAACATGCATAATTAATCTATGAGTGTATAACGTATTATATTTATGCATAGATATAATACGCTATGCACGGCCAGGTATATAGCATGTTCTGATACCCGGCAACTATAAGAAAAAAATATTGGTAAAGAAACTGCGGTTATATACAGTCTGCTGCGTTGGCGGATTGATATGACAGCAGTTTTTTTGGGTGGAATCAGATTCTGGTGCGAACGTAAAGAATACCCTTATCAGAGTTCTTATGACATCTTGCTTTGTACAACGGAGCTGATATGCATAAACATAATACAATATACACTCAAATACTAACTGGCACGCGTTGCCCACGAATTGAATTTTTAAATAAAAGTAAAAAGGTTCTGTTTTAGTTGTGACATGGAGATAAATGTGCTATAATATAGTTATAAATACTAGTTTATGGATAAAAGAAAACCGGTGTTGGAAATGAGGATTTATTTTTTATGAATAGAAATGATGTCCACAAAGGATATATAAGTAAGATGAGCCTGCATGACAGGGAACTGCTTGGTGCCATAGTCGGGCTTGCAAAGACCTGTGGAAACAATCCGTACACGGATGACACGATTAAGCTTATATGTGACGCTCTTTTAGCGTTCAATGAGGGCTGTGACAAGGCGCAGACTGAGGAGTGGCTTGAGAGGCTGCATAAGGAAAAGTACAACATTTCCCCGGGCTGTGCGGTGTGTCAGTCAAGGTGCGGCAATACGGATGATTATGACATCAGCCTTATTCTTGGGGAAGAGCAGGATAAGCTTGATATAAAGCAGGAGCTTATAGTCCATTCAGTGCTGCTCGCGGACGTAGCTATGCGAAACAGAGGCTTGCATTCGGATGAAGCTTACAGGCTGGTATTGCTGGGGGTTCTTACAGTCCTTTCATACGAGATGTCATTGAAGGGTCTTGAGAATGCCGCAGAGCAGGCGGAAAGATGGGAGGTACAATAATGGCAGCTACTAATTGCGAGATGTGCAGTTATTATGTATATGATGAAGAGTCCGAGTGCTATGTATGCGATATGGACCTTGACGAGGATGACCTTGTGAAGTTCCTTCAGGGCACTAATGACAGGTGTGCGTATTTTTCCATGAACGATGAATATGCCGTTGTAAGAAAGCAGATGTGATATTTGGCGGATATGCCACACCGAGGAAATGCATAGCATTTTCGAGGTAGCTCTGAACAGTTACATTGATTTTTTGAAATAGGGCTACCGTAATCCCACTGGATTTAGAAGCGGTGGGAGCCTGTGTTGCAATATAAGATTCGGAAATAAAAATTATTATAGAAAAGATGAGGTAAATTATGTTTCATATAATTTCAGATGGCTCCTGCGACCTTGGCACAGAGCGCGCAAAAAAGTATGATATAGATGTGGTTCCTTTCTATGTTTCCTTTGATGAGAAGCAGTATGACAGGGAGATAGCAGATATAGGAATCCGCGATTTTTATGAGAGGATGGTTAAGGACAAGGGTGTGTACCCTAAGTCATCAATGCCATCGGTTGATGACTATGTGAAGGCATTTATGCCGTATGTAAAAAACGGCGAGGAGATACTGTGCCTGTGCATAACAACCAAGTTCTCAGGCTCATATAACTCTGCGATGAATGCCAGGAACATGGTACTTGAGGATTATCCGGATGCGGTCATTGAGGTTATGGATACGCAGGTTGACACAGTGCTTCAGGGAATATTCACACTTGAGGCGGCGAGAATGCGTGACGCAGGCTGGAGCCTTTCAGATACGATTAAGAGACTTAACGAGATGATACCTCACTCAAGAATATTATTCACAGTCGGCTCAATGGACTATCTTGTGCATGGCGGAAGAGCGGGAAAGACTGCCGGGATAATTGCCGGAACACTGGGGCTTAAGCCGATGATTATATTAAAGGACGGAGAAATCTACTCCGGCGGAATAGCACATGGAAGAAAGAAGTCCATGGTCAAGGTCATCGACCTTATGCATAAGTACTTTGCGGAGACAGGGGAGAACATAGATGACTATGTTATTGTCGTAGGCTTTGGGTATGATGAGAAGGAAGCGGTTCAGTTCAGGGATATGGTTCAGGCGGATACAGGAAGAAATGACATAGACATATTCCAGATTGGCGCGACGATAGCGGTGCATACGGGACCTTATCCGCTTGGAGTGGGGATACTCAGAAAGGCGTTCTGATAATTTCTTTGCGGCTTGGTCTGGGGTTATAAAATATATTGGAATTGGAGAATGTTTTGACTTCAATATCATTGGAGAAGACTATGTTTATAAAGGATGATAATACCTACAACGATATAAGGGAAAAATCGTTAAACCGGTGGCTTGACGAGATGGAAAAGCATGAGGATATCGCAGTGCGCGGAGGCGTGAAGCTGACCCGCGAGTATGTCCTGCACCTTAAGGCTGAGATAGAGAGGCTTGAGGGCGAGAATGAGTTAAAGAACAGCTATCTTAAAAAGATGAGTAAGAGGGGCAAGTGATAGAGGGACTGTAGCCGTAAATTGCCGGTACAGCCATTTTTATACCGAAATATAAAGGAGAACACATGATGGAGCAGAAAAAATTAGTTGCATTGACTTTTGACGATGGACCGACGGCGGGCATTACCGACAAGGTGCTTGATGTGCTTAAGGAGAACGGCGTGGTGGCAAGCTTTTTCCTGATAGGAAACAATGTCACCGACAGTACGGCACCGCTTGTTAAGCGCGCACATGACATGGGCTGTTCAATCGAAAACCATTCACGCACACATAGCGCGATGACCACTTTATCGGAACAGGAAATCCTTGACGAGATAAGCTATACATCGGATGTTATCGAGAAGCTTACAGGCGACAAGCCGCAGTTTTTCAGACCGCCGTACATTGACCACGATAAAAAGATGTATGACCTAATCGACCTCACCTTTATCTGCGGCTACGGCTGTGAGGACTGGCTTCCTGAGGTGTCGGCAGTGGAGAGGGTACAGAGAATCCTTGCGCAGGCTAAGCCGGGCTTCATTATTCTCCTGCACGATATGCAGGGGAATGTGCAGACGGTTGAGGCGATAAAGACTATTATTCCGGAGCTTAAAAAGCAGGGCTATGAGTTTGTCACGATACGCGATTTATTTAAGAAGAGCGGGGCTGTGCCGGAGAGAAATACCATATATATGGAAGTTAATTGACAGGAGAATACAGCATGGAAACAAGAGTTGAAGAGGCAGCGAAGAAAAAACAGTGCGGTTTTAACTGCGCACAGGCGGTGGCATGTACATACTGCGACCTTGCAGGCATTGACGAGGAGACGATGAAGAATCTGAATCAGGGCTTTGCGGTCGGAATAGGTGTCAGCATGGAGGCGACCTGCGGTGCGATTATCGGAGCAGTCAACGTGCTTGGGGCAATCAATAAGAACCCACAGAAAACGATGAAGAGTGCGAGAAACATAATCACCTCCTTCAAGGAGCAGAACGGCACCGTAATCTGCAAGGAGCTAAAGGGAATTGCGGATGGAGTTGTAAAGAGGGAGTGTATTGACTGCGTAAGGGATGCGGCAAGGCTTCTTGAAAATGAATTAAAATAAATGTCTTTTAGGCATAGAAAAACATGCAATATAAGTATTAGACATAATCACATAAGGATTTATAATGAATGTGTAAGGTATTGAAATAATATCTTGCACATTTTTTATATAATGAATAATTGCGAAATCTAATGTATTCGTGTAGGAAACAATGTATGTAACTATATTTGCTCCTGAGTTCGCACTTAAGAATAGAAAAAATATATGTTGACAAAATTATCAAGTGTTATTATAATCTGAATATGCGAATGAATCGCAAATTAGAAAGAGGGTGAATATATTTGCCTAGTTACAATACCAGACAGAGAGAACTGCTTGCAGATTATCTGTCAAAGCATACGGATGAAAAGATAACTGCAAGGCAGATAGAGGATGCACTGCATGATGACAAAATCAGCATAAGCGCAATTTATAGGAATTTGGCTATTCTTGAAAAGGATGGTCAGGTAAAGCGTTGCGTGGGAGATGGAAGCAGAGAGGTCTATTTTCAGTATATTGCCTCTAATCTGTGCAAAAACAGTATTCACCTTGCATGTCGCGTATGTGGGAAATATTTTCATTTAGAACAGAATTGTATGAATACTTTGATGAAGGATGTTAAGCACAGCAACGGATTCAGCATAGACACGGCGGATTCAGTTTTGTATGGAGTATGCAGAGATTGCGGAAGATAGAGGAGGTGGCACAATGAAAAGCAGAATGCATTTTTTAAATGTTGCTATGGCAGCGATGCTTGTTTTTGTTGTGCTTTTTTTCTCATTTTATATCGCTTCCGAGGCAAGCCATGATTGTGTAGGAGAGGATTGCCCTATATGCCAGCAGATTAGTGTATGTGAGAATGTTTTAAGAAACATTTCTTTAGGTGCTGCTGTTACAATAGGAACTTTAATGCTTATCAGTATACTATATAGAAGGCATGTGATTGACAACAAGAAGTTTCAGGCATGCACACTGATATCGTTAAAGGTAGAACTTCTGAATTGAATAGAAATAGTTTGCAGGGGTAGTCTGTTACTTTGGCAGATCAGCATGAATTCTATGTACCCTTGTTTTTTTGCACCTATTTTTAGGTTTCTATGAAATTATGGAGGTTTTATAACTATGAAGAAGATTGTTGCGATTATTTTTTCAATTATTTTTATTTCAAAATTTATAACAGGATGCGATGGACACAATGCTAATGTGCAGGATGACAGTGAGCAGGCGGAAAAAGGGAAGCTCAGTGTTGTGACCACTATTTTTCCTGAGTATGACTGGGTAAAGCAGATAATGGGTGAAAAGTCAGAAGATGCACAGATAACCATGTTGTTGGATAATGGTATTGATTTGCACAGCTATCAGCCGACAGCAGATGATATCATAAAATTATCGACATGTGATTTGTTCGTTTATGTAGGTGGTGAGTCGAATGGCTGGGTAGAAGATGCGTTAAAAATTGCTACTAATAAAAATATGAAAGTCATAAATCTGCTGGATGTACTTGGAAATAATATAAAGACTGAGGATGCTAAGCCGGGTATGCAGTCTGAGGATGGACATAATCATGGTGTTTCATATTTTGCTGATAGTGATGTACAGGATAGGAGCATAACAGACTGGGATGGTGAGTGGCAGTCTGTTTATACATATCTTGAAGATGGAACACTTGATGAGGTGATGGAGCGAAAGGCTGAGAATGGAGGTAAGACAGCAGAAGAGTACCGTGCATATTATGAGGCAGGATATAAGACTGATATTACAAAGATAACGATTGATGGAAAAGAGAGTACCATAGCTTTCAAAAAAAATGGTGTTGAGGTAAAGGCGGTTTATGAGTATAAAGGCTATCAGATATACGATTATGCGTCAGGAACCAGAGGAGCAAGATATTTCTTTGAGGCTGTAGACGAGGATACTGCTGCACCAAAGTTTGTTCAGTTTAGTGATCATGGCATAGCTCCGGGAAAGGCAGAACATTTTCATATATATTTTGGAAATGAGGGGTTTGATAAGCTTTCACAGCAAATGGAAAACTGGCCTACTTACTATCCTATGAGCATGAATGGTTCGGAGATTGCGGAGGATATGCTTGAACATGAGGAAAAAGAATATGACGAACATGTCTGGCTGTCATTAAGAAACGCAGAAATTTTATGTAAGGCAATTTCCGACGAACTTCAGGAAATAGACCCTGATAATAAGGAGATTTATGCTGCAAATACGGCTTCCTATATTCAGAAGCTGGCACAGCTTGATCGAAATTATAGCAATGTAGTAAATGAAGCGAAGTATAAGACAGTTCTGTTTGGAGATCGTTTTCCGTTCAGATATATGGTAGATGATTATGGCATTGACTACTATGCAGCATTTGCCGGCTGCTCAGCAGAGAGCGAAGCAAGTTTTGAAACAGTATATTTTCTTGCAAAGAAGCTGGATGAATTAAAGCTGCCATGTGTGCTTACAATTGAGGGTACACAACACAAGATTGCAGAGACGATTGTGGAAAACACTACAGATAAAAAACAAAAAATATTAACATTAGATTCAATGCAGTCAACAACTTCTAAGGATGTAGATAATGGTGCTGCATATCTCGGAATTATGGAGAAAAACCTTGAAGTATTAAAAGAGGCGTTGAATTAAAAAAGATATTATTCAAAGAAATATTAGAGCTTGGAAGGTAAGAGTCTGTGAATGCTGTTTTTAATAAATTGCTGCTGTACTGGCAGTATCCGTTTGTGCGCTATGCATTGATTGTTGGTGTGCTGATTGCTCTGTGTTCATCATTGCTTGGTGTTGTCCTTGTTTTAAAAAGATTTTCATTTATAGGTGATGGACTTTCGCACGTTGCATTTGGCGCTATGGCTATAGCTACCGCATTGAAATTTTCCAATAAGATGCCAATAATTATGATAATCACTGTTATAAGCGCAGTATTAATACTTCGTACAGGGCAGAATACAAAAATAAAAGGTGATGCCTCAGTTGCAATGATTTCGGTAGGTGCTTTGGCAGTTGGATATTTGATTATCAATATATTTTCAACATCTTCTAATTTGTCGGGTGATGTGTGCAGTACGCTCTTTGGCTCCACATCAATATTAACTTTGACACGCACTGAGGTGTGGCTATGTGCCATAATGTCAATAGTTGTGGTAACAATATTTACTATATTTTATAACAGGATATTTGCCGTAACTTTTGATGAGAGCTTTGCAAAGGCAGGAGGAGCAAAAGTAGAGCTGTATAATCTGATAATTGCTGTTATTGTTGCCGTAATTATTGTGCTTGCAATGAATCTTGTAGGTTCATTGCTTATATCGGCACTTGTGATTTTTCCGGCTGTGTCGGCAATGAGAATATTTAAAGGCTTTTTCAGTGTGACAATATGTGCATGTGTGATGTCTGTTTTATGTGCCATGACAGGTATTTTGGTGTCGATACTCGCCGGAACTCCGGTTGGCTCAACAATAGTTGCCGTTCAGATTGTTTTGTTTGGAATAGTGTCTTTTATAGGAGCAGTAATGGGAGGAATAAGGGCATGAGAAAAGGCAGTAAAATATTTGTTGTAATTATATGTACTGCTATACTTTCTGCCTGCTCAAGAGAGCAGAAGGAAGAGATAATACTTGATACTGTTGCGAGCAGCAGTTTACAGGAAATATCAACAGCAGATGATACGGATAGCACTGATATGCCTGGTAATGACGTTGAAGTTACTGAAGCTGCGTCTGATGATAATATAGTTACAGAAAGCGAAAACCGTACAATTCACGATGATGTTGATCTTACTGAGCTAAGCAGTACAATGGTGTATGCGGAAGTGGTCAATATGATAATAGATCCGGAACAATATGTCGGTGTCATGGTGAAGATGCAGGGGCAGTTTGCAATGTATGAGAACCCGGATAATGGCAGTAGATATTATGCTTGTATAATTGCAGATGCGACAGCATGCTGTTCACAGGGAATTGAGTTCGTGCTGGGCGGTGATTATATATATCCGGATGACTATCCGCAGAAGGGTGATGAGATAACGGTTCAGGGTAGATTCGAAATATATGAAGAAAATGGAAATGATTATATTCATCTGGTGGATGCGCAACTGCAAAAGTGATAAAACTTATTTATTGTACATGTAGATTAACAAATATGAAATGGGACTTCTTCAGAGGTCCCATTTTGTGTTAAAATATAAATAATTACATTTTGCCCGGGAAAGGGGGAACTTTATGGATTTGAGAGTACTGCGCTATTTCCTTACGGTGGAGGGGGAGCAGATCTTTACAAAGGCGGCAGAACAGTTAAATATCACACAACCGGCTTAGACTATATCAGGGTGCAGGGCAGCGAACACTGGGTTGTAGCGATGAAGCCCGATGACCCGCTTGCGAAGAAGAAAGTGATTACCAGGGAGGATTTGCTTGGACTTATGCTTATACTGCTGGAACGCGCGAATGTGCAGAGTGAGCTTGCCGACTGGTTCGGAAAGGACTTTGACAAGCTGAATGCAGCATTATGAACACACAGCAATTACAATGTTTTGTATATGTGGCGGAGAGACTTAATTTCATGAAGACGGCGGAAGTTCTTACACTCCATGCTCAGGACCATGTATACATTGTGGGAGTGGAATCGGAGCGTACTGGTTGAAATAATGTATTGCTAAAGATGATACATTGTGCTAACATGTGTGAAAGAATTATAAACAGTGTTTCTTAGATTTTAAGAGGGGTATAGGGGCGATACAGCGTCAAATATTAAATCGGGTTTTGCAGATATCTATTAGCGTATAATGTAGGTGGGAGAGTGTGGCTATGGAGTGTAATATAAGCATAGGAAAGCAGAACTTTGCGGATATAAGGGAGAACAATTATTTTTATATTGATAAGACTGCGTTTATAAAGGAGTGGTGGAGTTCAGGAGATGATGTTACATTGATAACCCGCCCACGTCGTTTCGGGAAGACACTCAATATGAGTATGCTCAACTGCTTTTTTTCAAATCAGTATGCCAACCGCGGTGATTTATTTGATGGCTTATCTGTCTGGAAAGATGTTAAATACAGAAGCCTGCAGGGAACGTATCCTGTTATTTTTTTGAGCTTTGCAGATGTAAAGAGTGTTGATTTTGGTGAGGCGAAAAGCACAATTGCAGCTATAATAAATGATGTATATAAGCAGTATAGATATCTGCTTTCGAGTGATGTTGTCACGGAAGGTGAAAAGAGAATGTGGGGACAGCTTGAGGAGTATGTTATTGATGCATCAATGAATAATCAGGAGAATAATTCGTTTATACAGAGGGCTATAAAGAATTTGTGCGGGTGTATTTCAAGATATTATAACCAAAAGGTGCTGATTCTGCTTGACGAGTATGATACACCGATGCAGGAGGCATATATTCATGGTTACTGGGATGAATTTACATTTTTTATGAGAAGTTTTTTTAATGCTACCTTTAAGACGAATCCATATCTTGAGCGTGCTGTGATGACGGGAATTACAAGAGTTTCAAAGGAGTCGATTTTTTCAGACTTAAACAATCTCACTGTTATTACAACTACATCCGACAGGTACAGCACGAGCTTTGGTTTTACTCAGGAAGAGGTATTCAGGTCACTTG
>ERZ840371.3781-NODE-3781-length-11943-cov-5.811995_pt1 | contig 11943 bp, 7 predicted proteins | sample MGYA00519937_ERZ840371 | MGnify/ENA primary metagenome ERZ840371 (study PRJEB31850, sample SAMEA3708873) | human gut metagenome | biome: human gut; feature: human-associated habitat; material: faeces | place: China | collected 2014 ... | reverse complement strand
AGAAGTTTATATTTATTCTCCGGATTTTGGTGTGCCGACTTTGTATAAAACTAAAGTTGTCGGTTCGGATGTCAGCGCAAAAATAACCTTCGAGAATGTTCTTGATGTTACTCCTGTGGATTCATCAACGAGAAGTGCACAAACAAGGGCTGCGGTGAAATTTATTACAGATGTAATCCCGAACGTATTAGGAACTTGGAATGCAAATTCAGGTAAGCCTGACTATTTGGATGCTTCTAAGAAGATCAACGTGGATGCAACTCTCAAGAGTTATATAACGACATATTTTCCGGAAGGAAAGAATAACGTAGGACCTTTAGTTACTGATAATGCTGATATTCTGATAAAAGAAGATGCAAATGTCGTTATTAACTATTTTGGGGGAGACACAGGGGCGAAAAGTGTATTTGCTTATTATTGCTATCCGAAAGATGCTTCTATTGATGAAATAAGGAAGGCAACAAAGCATGCATGTGTCATATTTCCTAACGCACATGGAAATAGTTTAGGTTATTATAGTGGGGTTGCGGTTAATTTAAAATATATAAATGAGACTGGTAATTTCCCTCAAAAGGACCCGGAACGTATTCCGGCAAATACAAAGATTGGTTTCTTGATATGGAATAATGGCTGGGTAAATGCCAAGGCTAATGGGAATATGTTCTACTCAACCAAATCTTTGAATAGTGACAAAATTTCTCACACTGCAATTTTTGCAGCAAAAAATAAAGCAGGTGATAGAGTGAATGTTATCACTATGGAAGACTGGAAAAACGGTGAAAATGACTATAATGATGTTGCTTTCGTTATCTCTTCTAATCCTATTGCTGCTATTGAAGTTCCGGATGTTCCTAATCCGGGTGATCGACAAGGAACAGAAATGTATTCTGGAGTGCTTGGCTTTGAAGATAACTGGCCGGAACAAGGAGATTATGACTTGAATGATGTAGTCATGAAATATCAGTCAAGCGTTGATTATAATATAGATAATAAAGTTCTTAATATTATTGATAAGTTCACATTGGCTTGGACGGGAGCTAATTATAAAAACTCGTTTGCGTATGAGGTTCCTTTCGATTTGAGTAAAGCGTCCCAAGTAATAATCAATGGCGATGAAATTACTTCCTATTCAGGTAATGTGATAACATTATTCAAGGATGCTAAAGCTGAATTGGGAGTATCCAATGTGAATGCGGAGGATATGATTAATCAGAATATTCAAGAGAAGACATATACGGTATCCATACAATTTAATAACCCTACTCTTGATAAATCAGTAGTGGTAGCTCCTTATAACCCTTTTATAAAAGTATTCAACTCTGCCACAGAAGTCCATCTGACAGATCATAAGCCGACGACTGGTGCGAATAATCGTTTCCCTTCCGGAGCTGATATTTCTCGTGGTGATGTAGATGGTACCTATTTCATTTGCAAAGATGGTTTTCCGTTTGCAATTCATGTAGATGCTCGTTTGGACGCTTCTATTTTGAATTTAGATCTTAAAAAGGAGAATCAGCGCATTGATAAAACATATCCTAAATTTGCAGAATGGGCAAAAACGCGCGATCCGCAAATAAAATGGTGGAAATAGTTGGAGTGCATTGGAATAATCGACTATCTTTGAGGGTGAAAAATTAAGAATAGTACTGATGTAAAATATTGTTTGTTTTGTTTGTGTTAAAAAAAGTGTGGTTTCGGGAGAAAGTGTGCTTTGTTAAAAGGAGGATTAAGTATTTAATCCTCCTTTTTAATGAATAACATCAACCTTTTATAGAAAGGATGCTTGGCAAGGGTGGAAGCATCTCCTAATATAACAAGTTTCATTCGTGCCCGCGTAATCGCTACATTCATTCTTCGCAAGTCATTTAGAAACCCGATTTGTCCGTCCTCGTTGGCACGTACGAGACTGATGAAAATAACGTCTCGCTCCTGTCCCTGAAAGCCGTCTACCGTATTCACGGTGATGAGGCTGCGGAAAGGGCGTAAAAAGCTGCTTCCTTTTATTTTTCCTCTCAAATATTGCACTTGTGCCTTGTATGGCGAAATCAGACCGAAATCAATTCTTTCATCCAGTATTCGCTTTTTGCCGATACGTTCGATGTAAGTTTCCAGTTCTTGCAGTAGTAGGTTGGCTTCCTGCTTATTGATGCGTCCGAAGCTTTCTCCTACAAAATCTTCGTGAAAGTCCATCTCTGAAGTATCGATCCAATTCATGGGAGTGTCGAAATCAAGAATACCCCGATAGCGTACTTCCGGAGCAGCTTCCAGTTCTCCATGATAAAACCAGTCGGAGGGAAACTGCATGATGGCTTCATGCATTCTGTACTGTACTTTTAATAGAGAGACCGCGGAAGGTTTTTGTTGAACGACTTTTTCCATTAATGTATGATCCAATCCTCCACGGGAAGCTTCTATACATTTGATAGTCGGCGGAAGCTGACAATGATCTCCTGCGAGGATGACCCGGTCTGCTTTGCGGATAGCGATCCAGCAGGCAGCTTCGAGGGCTTGTGCAGCCTCGTCGATGAATAAAGTCGGAAAACGACGTCCGTTGAGCAGGCGGTGGTTGCTGCTGACAAGGGTAGAAGCAATCACGCGGGCACTGTCGAAAAGATCGGCATTGATTTGTATTTCCAACTCCGTGGCACGGTCGCGGAGACGACTCATGCGATTACGCATTCCTTCCCGTTCAGAATAACTACCCCGGCGCATCCGGCTACCCATTTCGCGGATAGATTTATGGATTCCCCAAAGCTCCGGGTAGGCAGGATGACTTTCAAACCGGCGTTCATAGGTGGATGAAAGCATTTTGTCATTGACCCGGGTTGGATTTCCAATGCGGAGCACGGGGACTCCCCGATCTACCAGTTTCTCACAAATCCAGTCGACAGCCGTGTTGCTTTGTGCACAGACAAGCACTTGTGGTTCCCGGTGTAACGTTTCGTAAATCGCTTCGACAAGAGTCGTTGTCTTTCCGGTTCCCGGAGGACCGTGAACAATAGATACGTCACGCGTACATAGCACCTTGTTGACTGCTGTTTCCTGTGTACTGTTCAGCCATGGGAAGCGGACAGGATATAATTCGCGGAATCCCGGCTTTTGGGTACCCAACAAAATGTCACGCAGTTCCGCCAGGCGGTTGTCCTTGGCACGTATCGTGTCTTCCAGTGCCTCGAACATGGCCCGGTACGATGTTTCGTCAAAATAAAGTTGTACCCCCAGTATACCGTCAGTTTGCAGTTCCGCTAAAGCTCCCGCTCCGGGGAGTACAACGACCATTCGTTCTTCGTCGGCAAAGCTGACGGTAGCGATGAAATCCATATACTTCACTTTTCCTTCGAATGACTGGTGGAAAAAGCAAACAGGGCGGCCGAACTCAAAGGAATGCTCTATTTCTTTATTTTCGGTCCGTGTAATATCTATTACAAGCTGATTCAGCGAATTGTAGTAACTTCGGCCAAGAGAGACAGGATACCAGCAGAGACCGCGCTTCACTTTACGGGCAACGCCCATTGTTTCGGTCTGCCGCTTAAATTCTTCCTTCTCATATTCATACTCCATCCGCAGGAGGAGTTGCTGTTGCTGAAGGTCTATAATGGGACTTTTCGGATTATTACTCATAATAGGCGCAAAGGTAACAAATCTTCGTTCCGGGTAGAAAAAATATTTCATTTTGTTAAACATTACTCGAACGCCGTTCGTTATTTTAATAGATAGACTAAAAAAACAAAAAGCAATATGGTATATGATGTGACTATGTTAGAAGCTTTCTACGCTGCTTATAAAGGAAAGGTAGAACACGTACGGGCTATACTGAAACGCCCTTTGACGTTGGCCGAGAAGATTTTGTATGCTCATCTGTATGATGTAGCCGATTTGAAAGATTACAAACGGGGGGAGGATTATGTGAATTTCCGTCCCGACCGTGTGGCTATGCAGGATGCAACTGCGCAGATGGCTTTGCTTCAATTTATGAATGCAGGTAAGGATCAGGTGGCTGTGCCTTCGACAGTGCATTGCGATCACTTGATACAGGCGTATAAAGGTGCAAAGGCGGATATTGCTACGGCAAGACTGACTAATGAAGAAGTATACGATTTCCTCCGTGATGTATCTTCCCGTTATGGCATTGGCTTCTGGAAACCGGGAGCAGGAATTATCCATCAGGTAGTGCTCGAAAACTATGCTTTCCCCGGTGGTATGATGGTGGGAACAGACTCTCATACGCCTAATGCAGGCGGACTGGGCATGGTGGCTATCGGTGTTGGTGGCGCGGATGCCGTGGATGTGATGACAGGAATGGAATGGGAGCTGAAAATGCCGAAGATTATCGGTGTCCGTCTGACCGGAAAACTAAGCGGTTGGACCTCTCCGAAAGATGTAATCCTGAAATTGGCCGGCATCCTTACCGTAAAAGGAGGAACGAATGCTATTATCGAATATTTTGGTCCCGGAACCGAATCCCTTTCTGCTACCGGGAAAGCTACCATTTGCAATATGGGTGCCGAAGTTGGAGCTACTACCTCTTTATTCCCGTTTGACGGACGCATGGCTACTTATTTGAGAGCTACCGGAAGAGATTGTGTAGTCGATTGGGCTGAATCTGTTGGTGCAGACCTTCGTGCAGACGACATTGTGACCGACGAACCATCCAACTATTACGACCGTGTGATTGAAATTGACTTGTCAGAACTCGAACCTTATATAAACGGGCCGTTTACACCGGATGCCGCTACTCCCATCTCTGAATTTGCAGAAAAAGTGTTATTGAACGGCTATCCCCGTAAAATGGAGGTGGGCTTGATAGGTTCATGTACCAATTCTTCTTATCAGGATTTGAGCCGTGCAGCTTCTCTGGCAAAGCAGGTGACAGAAAAGAATTTGAGCGTCGCTTCTCCACTGATCGTCAATCCGGGTTCGGAGCAAATTCGGGCTACTGCCGAAAGAGACGGTATGATTGAGGCTTTTGAACGGCTGGGAGCCACGATTATGGCAAATGCTTGTGGACCTTGTATCGGTCAGTGGAAACGTGAGACGGACGATCCGACACGAAAGAACTCAATCGTCACCTCTTTCAATCGTAATTTTGCCAAACGCGCTGACGGTAATCCCAACACCTATGCATTTGTAGCTTCTCCGGAACTAACGATGGCGTTAACAATAGCCGGCGATCTCTGTTTCAACCCGTTGAAAGACAGACTGGTGAATCATAACGGAGAAAAAGTGAAACTCTCCGAGCCTGTAGGAGATGAACTTCCTTTGAAAGGTTTTGAACAGGGAAATGAGGGATATATTGCCCCCCACGGAGCAAAAACGGAAATCAGGGTAAAACCGGATTCCCAACGTCTCCAGCTTCTGACTCCTTTCCCGGCATGGGACGGACAGGACTTGCTGAACATGCCTTTATTGATTAAAGCACAGGGAAAATGTACTACCGACCATATCTCTATGGCAGGTCCGTGGCTTCGTTTCCGGGGACATTTGGAGAATATTTCCGACAATATGCTGATGGGAGCTGTCAATGCTTTCAATGGTGAAACGAACCGTGTTTGGAATCGTTCGACAAATACTTATGGAACAGTTTCCGGTACGGCAAAGATGTATAAATCCGAAGGTATTCCGTCTATTGTTGTTGCCGAAGAGAATTATGGAGAAGGTTCCAGCCGTGAACATGCAGCCATGGAACCACGCTTCCTCAATGTACGTGTCATTTTGGCTAAGAGTTTTGCCCGTATCCACGAAACAAATCTGAAAAAACAAGGAATGCTTGCTCTTACTTTTGTAGATAAAGCAGACTATGATAAAATTCGGGAACACGATCTTCTGTCCGTATCAGGCTTAGTCCATTTCGCACCGGGGCGCAATCTGATGATTATTCTTCATCACGAAGACGGAACGAAAGAAAGTTTTGAAGTGCAACATACCTATAATGAACAGCAGATAGCCTGGTTTCGTGCCGGTTCTGCCTTAAATGCAAGATAAAAAATGAGCAAAATAACCATGCAAACAGATGGTACGTTGCTGGTGCCCGATGTGCCTACCGTACCTTATATTACCGGCGATGGAGTAGGAGCTGAAGTGACTCCTGCCATGCAAGCCGTAGTGGACGCAGCTATCCGGAAAGCATACGGTGGCAAACGTCGTATCGAATGGAAAGAAGTGTTGGCGGGAGAACGTGCCTTCAACGCGACTGGTTCCTGGTTGCCGGATGAAACAATGGAAACCTTTCAGGAATACCTAGTAGGAATCAAAGGCCCGTTGACAACTCCTGTCGGAGGTGGAATCCGTTCGTTGAATGTAGCACTGCGTCAGACACTTGATTTATACGTCTGTCTTCGTCCGGTTCGTTGGTATCAGGGAGTACAGTCGCCTGTCAAATCACCGGAAAAAGTGAACATGTGTGTGTTCCGTGAAAATACGGAAGATATTTATGCAGGTATCGAATGGGAAGCCGGAACTCCGGAGGCTGAAAAGTTCTATCAATTCCTGAAAGACGAAATGGGGGTGACAAAAGTCCGTTTCCCGAGAACCTCTTCTTTCGGTGTGAAACCTGTATCACGTGAGGGCACGGAGCGTCTTGTACGTGCTGCCTGCCAGTATGCGCTCGACCATCATTTGCCTTCCGTAACGCTGGTGCATAAAGGGAATATCATGAAGTTTACCGAAGGTGGTTTCAAAAAATGGGGCTACGAACTGGCGCAACGTGAATTTGGCGATGCTTTGGCAGATGGCAGACTGGTGATAAAAGATTGCATTGCAGATGCTTTCTTGCAAAATACACTCCTGATTCCCGAAGAATATTCCGTGATAGCCACCTTAAACCTCAACGGAGACTATGTTTCCGACCAACTGGCGGCCACGGTAGGCGGTATCGGCATCGCTCCGGGAGCAAATATCAACTACCAGACAGGTCATGCCATCTTTGAAGCGACTCACGGAACAGCCCCCAATATTGCGGGAAAAGATGTGGTGAACCCTTGTTCTATTATCCTTTCGGCAGTAATGATGCTCGAATATTTTGACTGGAAAGAAGCGGCTGCTCTGATAGAGAAAGCCTTGGAACAAAGCTTCTTGGACGCTCGTGCTACACACGATTTAGCCCGTTTTATGCCGAATGGAACCTCCCTCTCTACTTCCGCTTTCACTCGTGAGATCGTGGAAAGAATTGAAAAACAAAAGTAACGAATAAAAAACGAAGAAAGATGAAAAAAGAGTACTTGATTTACAAGCTTTCCGAGGAAATGAAGGAAGCTACCCGGATTGATACAGAATTGTTCTCCAAGTTTGATGTGAAGCGCGGATTGCGTAATGAAGACGGCACAGGTGTATTGGTAGGTTTAACCAGAATCGGTAATGTAGTAGGATATGAACGTGTTCCGGGTGGTGGGTTGAAACCAATACCGGGAAAACTGTTCTATCGCGGTTATGATGTAGAAGATATTTCTCACGCTATAATCAAAGAGAAACGCTTTGGCTTCGAAGAAGTGGCTTACCTATTGCTTTCCGGACGTCTGCCGGATAAAGAAGAATTGCTTTCTTTCCGTGAGTTGATTAACGACAATATGCCGTTGGAACAGAAAACGAAAATGAACATCATCGAGTTGGAAGGAAACAACATCATGAATATTCTTTCACGCAGCGTACTCGAAATGTATCGTTTTGACGCAAATGCGGATGATACCTCCCGGGATAACCTGATGCGTCAGAGTATTGAACTGATTTCAAAGTTCCCCACTATCATCGCTTATGCTTATAATATGCTTCGTCATGCTACTTTCGGACGTTCTCTGCATATCCGCCATCCGCAGGAAAAGCTCTCTATTGCCGAGAATTTCCTGTATATGCTGAAAAAAGACTATACCGAACTGGATGCACGCACCCTCGATTTGTTATTGATTCTTCAGGCAGAGCACGGTGGTGGTAATAACTCCACTTTCACCGTTCGCGTAACTTCTTCTACCGGAACAGATACTTATTCGGCCATCGCCGCAGGTATCGGTTCGCTGAAAGGCCCGCTTCACGGAGGTGCCAATATTCAGGTTGCTGACATGTTCCAGCACCTGAAGGAAAATATCAAAGACTGGACAAGTGTAGATGAGATAGACACTTACTACACCCGAATGTTGAACAAAGAAGTGTATAACAAAACCGGATTGATCTATGGTATCGGACATGCCGTTTATACCATCTCCGACCCTCGTGCTCTTCTATTGAAAGAACTGGCTCGCGACCTTGCCCGTGAAAAAGGCAGAGAAAGCGAATTTGCTTTCCTCGAACTGTTGGAAGAACGTGCCATCGCTACTTTCGGACGGGTTAAAAACAACGGAAAGACAGTGTCCAGCAATATCGACTTCTATTCGGGCTTCGTGTATGAAATGATCGGTTTGCCGCAGGAAATCTTCACTCCACTGTTTGCCATGGCACGTATCGTAGGCTGGTGTGCACACCGCAATGAAGAATTGACTTTCGACGGTAAACGGATTATCCGCCCGGCTTATAAAAATGTACTTGATGATTTGGCTTATATCCCAATTAAGAAACGCTGATAAGAACCAATCCTTTTATTGAATAGATAAGTAATCCCGGATGTGTGCCCGATCATTTCAGAAGCGCATCCGGGAAATTTTATATTTTCTCCTTTTTTATGTTCGTAAAAGAATGTACTTCAGATTCTTTCTATTTTTTGTATCGTCGTTTATCTCATTTTTGTTATTTTTGCGTGTTACAAAATAGATCGGTATGAGTATAGATACTTTTAATCTGTTTCTGGGGGTGATGAGCCTGATTGCTTTGTTTGTTTTTATCGCCCTTTACTTTGTGAAAGCCGGATATGGTATTTTCCGCACAGCATCGTGGGGCGTAGCTATCTCCAATAAACTAGCCTGGATATTGATGGAAGCTCCGGTTTTCGTGGTGATGTGCGTGATGTGGATCTATTCCGAACGTCGGTTCGAGCCGGTGATTTTCACTTTCTTCCTCTTCTTTCAAATTCACTATTTTCAGCGTGCTTTCATCTTCCCTTTGCTATTGAAAGGGAAAAGTAAGATGCCACTGGCAATCATGTCGATGGGAGTTCTTTTTAATTTGCTGAATGGCTATATGCAAGGGAAATGGATTTTCTATCTTGCTCCCGAAACGATGTATCAAGCCGGCTGGTTCACTTCACCGTGGTTTATTTTCGGCACATTGTTCTTTTTCGCAGGTATGCTGTTGAACTGGCAGTCGGATTATATCATCCGACATTTGCGCAAACCGGGAGACACCCGGCATTATCTGCCTCAAAAAGGAATGTACCGTTATGTCACTTCCGCCAACTATTTCGGTGAGATAGTAGAATGGGCAGGTTGGGCGATACTCACTTGTTCACTTTCCGGCCTGGTCTTCCTTTGGTGGACGATTGCTAACCTTGTTCCCCGTGCCAACGCTATTTGGTGCCGTTACCGCGAAGAATTCGGAGACGCAGTGGGAGAACGGAAACGAGTGTTCCCTTTCCTTTATTAGGGGCGTTTTTCATCATGATTTACGTATGACTTAAATAAAATATCAACTACTATGGAATCTAAACTTTTTAGCCCGGTCACCTTTGGCCCTTTGACGCTGCGGAATCGAACGATCCGTTCGGCAGCTTTTGAGAGCATGTGTCCGGAGAATACTCCCACGCAGATGTTGCTGGATTACCATCGGTCGGTAGCTGCGGGGGGAGTGGGTATGACAACAGTGGCTTATGCTGCCGTGACACAAAGCGGACTTTCTTTCGACCGTCAATTGTGGTTGCGTCCGTCCATTATTCCCCGTTTACATGAACTGACAAAAGCCGTGCACGATGAAGGTGCCGCAGTAGGTATACAAATCGGGCATTGTGGAAATATGTCCCATAAAAATATATGTGGTGTCACTCCTATATCCGCATCTTCAGGCTTCAACCTCTATTCTCCTACGTTTGTGCGTGGAATGGAAAAAGAGGAGCTTCCGGAAATGGCGAAAGCGTATGGAAATGCAGTCAATCTGGCGAGGAAAGCCGGGTTTGACGCCGTTGAAGTACATGCGGGGCACGGCTATTTGATTAGTCAATTCCTGTCTCCCTACACCAATCATCGGAAAGATGAATATGGCGGTTCGCTCGAAAACCGGATGCGTTTTATGGATATGGTGATGGAAGAAGTGATGAAAGCGGCGGGCAATGATATGGCAGTTTTCGTAAAAATGAATATGCGCGACGGTTTTAAAGGCGGTATGGAACTCGACGAGACGTTGGAAGTCGCCCGTACCCTGCAAAACCAATGCGGCGTACATGCCCTGATACTGAGCGGGGGATTTGTAAGCCGTGCTCCGATGTATGTTATGCGTGGTGCAATGCCTATCCGCACAATGACTCATTACATGCCGAACGGATGGTTACCAATCGGTGTACGAATGGCAGGGCACCTGATGATTCCTACCGAACCGTTCAAGGAAGCATATTTTCTTGAAGACGCGCTGAAATTCCGGGCAGCCCTGAAAATGCCTCTCGTATATGTCGGCGGCCTTATCTCCCGTGAAAAGATAGAGGAAGTACTCGGCCACGGATTCGAGTTTGTCAGCATGGCACGTGCACTGCTCAACGACCCGGCTTTCGTCAACCATATGAAAGAAGACGAACAGGCCCGTTGCGACTGCGGTCACAGCAACTATTGCATTGCCCGTATGTATTCGTTGGAAATGGCTTGCCATAAACATATGCAGAATCTACCTAAAAGTATTGTCAAAGAAATAGAAAAACTGGAGTATAAATAATAATGGAAAAAGGAATAGCCATTATAACCGGTGCCGACGGGGGCATGGGACAAGAGATCACCCTGGCACTGGCCAAAGACGGTTTTCAGATCATCATGGCGTGTAAAGAACCGGAGAAAGCATATCCGGTCTGCGAACGTATAAAAAAAGAAAGCGGGAATGAGCAAATAGAGGTCCGCGGGATAGACCTCTCCTCTTTATCATCCGTCCATGCTTTCGCACAAAAGATACTGGCGGAAGGACGCCCGGTCAGCCGGTTAATGAACAATGCCGGAGTTCTGACCACCCATATCCGTCCTACGGTAGACGGATTGGAAACGATTGTCAGCGTTAATTATGTCGGTCCGTATCTGCTCACCCGGTTGCTGCTTCCCCTGATGCATAAGGAAACCCGTATCGTCAATACGGTATCCTGCACGTATGCCATCGGTAAAATAGAATCCGACTTCTTCACCAAAGGGAAGAACGGACGTTTCAACCGGATATCGGTGTACGGAAATACCAAACTGGCCTTATTGCTCTTTACACGCGAATTGGCGGAAAGGGTAAAAGAAAGAGGAATTACCGTCAACGCCTCCGACCCTGGTATCGTCAGTACGAATATGATCACGATGAATGCCTGGTTCGACCCGCTGACAGATATCCTGTTCCGTCCTTTCATCAAAACACCGCTGCAAGGAGCGGCAACAGCCATACATCTCGCCCTGTCGGAAGATGTGAACGGTAAAAGTGGTGCATGCTACGCCAACTGCAAAGAGAAAAAGCTGTCGGAACGTATCCGGAACCATCCGGCACAAGTCAAGCTCTGGGACGATACGGAGGCATTGCTTCGTTCCCGTAATCTACTGGATTAAAAAAATATACACGGGACAGTTGGAACGTATTAATAAAAAACATACCTTTGCACCGCTTTTAACCCCCGTACGTGTGATGGGAAAATTAGGAAGCATAAATACTAATTTTGAGTAACACAAAAAATTAAAGAAATGAAGACATTCCAATTAGAAGGAAAAGGAAGAGAAGTAGCTGCTACTTCTGCTGATCAGAAAAGAGCTTTGAAAGCTATGCGTAAAAATCAGGAAATCCCTGCTGTATTATACGGTGGCGAAAAAGTAACTCACTTTACAGTAACTGTCGACAGTGTACGTAAACTGGTTTATACTCCGGAAA
>ERZ840371.3778-NODE-3778-length-11946-cov-2.995459_pt1 | contig 11946 bp, 9 predicted proteins | sample MGYA00519937_ERZ840371 | MGnify/ENA primary metagenome ERZ840371 (study PRJEB31850, sample SAMEA3708873) | human gut metagenome | biome: human gut; feature: human-associated habitat; material: faeces | place: China | collected 2014 ... | reverse complement strand
CAGATTTTCTTTTTTCTGGCGTTGACACGCCTTTTAAGCAGGACTCCCAGAGGGCTTCTTTCACTTGGTGAAAGCCCTCGGGGGGAACTGCATAAAGGCAGGTTTCAACTCCAGGGAAAAACTCGCAACGTCCAAGGAGGACACGATGGAAAATAAGAAAAACCGGTATGTGATCGGGAAAAACGTATATGAGAAGCACATCGACGATGAAGTACACCTGTACGGGCTGCTCCATCAGCTGGCGGCCCAGGCGGAACGGATCAGGCTGATCGGCATCGCATCGCCCTCTGCTGTCATGCCGTCGTAGAACGCTTTCAGATAGTATTTCGGGTAAATATTTCCGACTTCCTGTACACTTCCGAGCTGATAGCGGTAGTTCTTGAAATCGTAAACGCTGTATTCCGGCTCTGCCACATCCAGCCAGAAGAGCTTGGCACCCTGATCATAATAATTTTTCTTGATCTTCTCCCAGACATATGTTCTTGCATCCGGGTTGGTTGCATCGAAGAAGACTTCATTTCCACCACAGAGCATCGTCAGCGGTACACCGTGCTCCGTGCGAACCAGATAGCCTTTCTCTTTCATCTCCTCGAAGTTTTCGGAATAAATGTCAACGGTCGGCCATACCGACACAACAACCTGAATTCCCATCTCCTTTAATTCGCGGCACATGCCCGGCACATCCGGCCAGTATTTCGGATCAAATTTGAACTCGCCCTGCTTCGTCCAGTGGAAGAAATCGACAACAATCACATCAAGCGGTACGCCAAGCTCTTTGTATTTTCTTGCTACAGACAGAAGCTGTTCCTGATTCCAGTAGCGGAGCTTACACTGCCAGAAGCCCATGCCATATTCCGGCATCATCGGCGGTTTTCCGGTCAGCGTCATATAATTCTCCTCGATCTCGGCAGGCGTATCACCTGCAATCACAAGATAATCGATCTCTTTCCCGGATTCCGTTACCCATTCCGTTCCATTATTCGCAAACATCACCTGTCCGACGCCCGGATTGTTCCATAAGAAGCCGTAGCCGATGCTGGAAAGATAGAACGGAACACTGACCTGTGAGTTTCTCTGTGCCAGCTCCAGCATACAGCCCTTCAGATCCAGCTCATGCTGCTGATACTGTCCCATTCCGAAGATTTTCTCACCTTTTCTTGCTACAAACCGCGCTACAATACGGAAATTATCCCCGACGCCGTTGCTGTACTCGCGTCCCATGATGTTGAGCGGCATGCTTTCCTCATCGCGCAGACGGCGGAAATGCTCCTTTAACAGAACTCTTCCATCCTCATGATAGAACGTAATGACGCTGCCGGAATCGATCACTGCATGAAGCTTTCCATTTGTGATTTTTCCGTAGGAAGTATCCGTTCCCTCGTACATATTGGCAAAGGCTCCGCCTTTTGCTGATGGATCCTCAAAGATTTCAACCTCTCCCGCATGCGCGTCCTTTGCTTCCAGCGCCCAGTCGCGGCCGGTAAAGCTTCGATTTTTTGTCGCGCGCACACGCAGTGCATCTTTCCCCCACGCTTCGATGCAGACGGTCTCGCCATCGTAGGAATAAATTAACTTACCCTCTTTTTCCAAAAACATGTAAAAATCCTCCTTTTGTCAAAAACGGCAGGTCATTTCTGGCCTGCCGTTTCTCCTGCTGTTTTGCACCTCAGACATTGATCCGCCGGATCAACGCCTGCTTCTTACAGGTAATGTTATTTTCTGTTTATTTTGCCAGATTTTCTTTGTATGCATTGTAAGCATCTGTCTGAATCTGAAGGAACTCATCAATACCCATAGCTTTCAGCTGATCGATGTAGGAATCCCATTCATCATCGATGCCGCCGTCTACTACCCAGTGTGCATACTGTGCTTCTACATATTTATAGATATCGGTTCCGATTGCCGTGATTCTGGAAAGGTCTTCGTCAGTGTACTGAACCATCGGGAATCCACAGTTTTTCTCAGTATCAACGTATTTCTCATTGATTGCATCATCGGCCAGTTTGACACCATCGCCCTGTCCTTCCGGAAGAGAAACCTTGTCATAGAAATCCTCGTTCATGTATTTCGGACCAAAATCACGGAGGGAATTGGACCATGCAGAGGTATCAAGAGAAGATCCATCGCTTGGTACATCTACGTTGTAGGTTCCATCACCATTATCTGTGATCTGGCTTCCGATCGTACCATAGAAGGTCTGTAACGATGCAAGATCGGTATAAAATTCATCCGCCCATTTCAGCAGGGTGTCAGGATCTTTACAGTCTTTGGAGATCATGAGCTCACGGTCGGAAATATCAAGGTAGTTGGTTGCTGCTTCTACGTAGTGATTTCCATCGTAGCCTTCTACTGCCTCAAGGGTCTTAAACTGATCTACGTTCGGACCAACCTGAGCATCTGCAGTCCATCCAAAGATAAGACCTACCTGAGAACCGCCATCAGCCTGCTGTTTTGCTGTCTGCATAGAGCCATCCTGTGTGAAGTACTCTGGGTCAACAACGCCCTCTTCCCATAACTGACGCATCCATTTTACTGCTTCTTTGTAATTTTCTTCCATCGGCATGAAGACCGGTTTTCCTTCGCCATTCAGTCCCATGTAGTTTCCGTCACGGCTTACCATGGTTCCGAACGGGGAAAGGATGTGACGCAGATCGCCGCTTAACAGTCCGCTGCTTGCCGCATTTGTGATACCGATCTCGTTGGTCGGATCGCCATCGCCGTCAGCATCTTCTGTCGCAAATTTAACAAGAACCTCTTCCAGTTCTTTATAGGTCTTCGGAGTTTCCAGTCCTAAGTTATCCAGCCATTCCTGGTTGATGCACATAACATCGCCGCAAACCTTCGGACGAAGCGGAAGCTTCTTCGGTAAGCTGTAGATTCTTCCGTCACGGCTGGTGCAGACTGCTTTCAGTTCCGGATCAGCCTCAAAGGCTGCTTTCAGGTTTGGCATATCTTTTTCGATCAGATCTGTCAGATCCAGGAATGCCGATTTGTTCTGTGCCATATCTGCCTGTGTTAAGCAGATGGAGCCAAGAAATGCATCCGGGAGGTCTCCGGAAGCCAGCAGCAGAGATTTCTGCTCGGACCAGTCACTGTTGTAATAAACCTGCCAGTCGATGTTGATATTCATCTTGTCCTCGATTTCTTTCATGACGCCTTCATGCAGGAAATCGGTCGGCCAGGTATCGGTCCATCTTACTGTTGCAATTTTGTAGGTTGGGCGGTCACTGGTATCTGTCGTGTCACTGGCAGAAGATTCTGTCTTTGCAGAACTTGCTGCAGTGCTTCCACTCGTACTTTCCGTTCCTCCATTACTTCCACATCCTGCAAGCAGTCCAGCTGCCATTGCGGCCGAAAGAGCAACGCTCCAGGCCATTTTTGTTTTCTTTCGCATCATCATCTCTCCTTTATGATTTTTTATTTGCAATACTTCTCTCCTGTCCGCAGGATCAGCCTTTCAGTGATCCGAGCATAACACCCTGATTGAAGTATTTCTGCACTAACGGGTACATACACATGATCGGCGCGGAGGAAACCACGATGATCGCGTATTTGATGAGGTCGGCCATCTGCTTTGCCTCAACGGCTGCAGCGCCGGTACTCATGGCACTCATGGTCTGATTGCCGACCAGAATGCTTCGAAGGACAATCTGCAGCGGCTGCAGACTTTCGCTTCGAATATAAATCAATGCATTAAAGTAGGAGTTCCACTGTCCTACTGCTGCCCACAGAGCAATAACAGCGATAACGGCTTTGGAAAGCGGAAGCACAATCTTGAAGAAGAATCCAAGGTATCCGCATCCATCGAGCTGCGCCGCCTCCCAGAGATCCTCCGGGATACTGTTATTAAAGAATGTTCGTCCTACGATGATATAATACGTTACAACGGAGAACGGAACAACCATAACCCAGAAGGTATCCAGCAGATGAAATCTCTGTACTGCCAGGTAGGTTGGGATCAGACCGCCGGTGAAGAACATCGGGATCAGGTAAAATGCTGTGAAAAATCTTCTTCCATACAAATGCTTTCTAGAAAGCGCGTAGGAAGCCGGAACATTGACAACGAGTGTCACAAGCGTTCCCATAATTACGTAAGCAATCGTATTACGGTAGCCGGTCCACAGCTTTGCATAGCTCGCCAGCTGTTTGTATCCTTTGAAGTTAACTCCTTTCGGAAGGAACATAATCTGTCCGTTGGATACGGCTGCCGGATCACTGAACGATGCAATGATGATGAAGTACATCGGATACAGGGTGATGATGATCAGAAGCACGCCGATCGTATACAGGATGATATCGAAAATCCAGTCTTCTCTGGATTTCTTTACTTTATTTGTTGATACTGCTTTTGCTTTACTCATATCTTTGCTCTCCATTCCTATGTAGGCTCAAAATTCTGTCAGATCAGTGAGGTATCACTCATTTTACTGGAAATGAAGTTGACTGCCAGAAGAAGAATCAGGTTGATAATGTTGTTGAACAGGCCAATTGCAGCGGAAAGGCTGTACTGGCTGCTCACAAGACCCATCTTATACACATAGGTGGAAATGATCTCACTTGAGGTACTGTTCAGTGTATTCTGCAGCAGGTAAACCTTCTCAAATCCAACGCTCATGACGCTTCCCATTCTCATGATAAACATGATGGTTGCCGTCGGCAGCAGAGCCGGAACATCGATGTGGATCATTTTATGCCATTTGTTGGCGCCGTCCATCGTTGCCGCTTCATACAGGGTCGGGTCTACAGAGGAAAGTGTTGCGATATAGAGGATACTGTCCCATCCTACATGCTGCCATGCCTCAGACCATACATAAATGTGTGGGAATGCTTTTGCACTTCCCATCAGGTTCGGGAGCTTGAATCCAAGCAGTCCGACCAGCTTTGCGATAATACCTGTACTCGGGGAGAGGAACAGAATCAGCATTCCGGCCATAACAACGGTGGAGATAAAGTGCGGCAGGTAGGTTGATACCTGGAAGAATTTTTTAAACTTCTGTGCCTTCATCTGGTTAACCAGCAGTCCCATGATAACCGGGAGCGGGAATGTTACCGCGATGGTGTAAAGACTGATGATGATTGTGTTTTTGATGGTCAAACCGAACTGATAGGAGTTAAAGTACTGTTTGAAGTATTTCAGTCCAGCCCAGCTGCTTCCCATAATTCCATCCGCAGGTGTAAAGTTTTTAAATGCAATCACAATTCCGTACATCGGGTAGTACGTAAACAGTGCAAAAATGATAATGGAAGGAAGCATCAGTAAATATAATGGCCTGCTTCTTCTCACTCCCTCTACAAATCCTATGGAACTCTTCTTTTTGGTTTTACTATGGTTGGCGCTCACATATCATCCCTTCTTTCCTTTAGATTTCTTTTTCTCGTCTCAACCGATGAACATATTATACAAAAACTCGCCTCATTTTTCTAACATTTTCCGGCAGTCTGTATATTAAAAAAAAGACGTTTTCGCAACGTCTTTTTTTAAGTAAAATCTGTTTTTTGTTATCTATCACGTTTTTTTGTTATTGACACCATTTTTTTGTTATTTCTGACGGCTCCGGTATTCATTTGGCGTACATCCAACCAGCTCCCGGAACGTTTTACTGAAATAGGAAAAATTTCCGTACCCGACTTCCATCGCAATTTTGCTAATCGGCAGGGATGATGTGCGCAAATATTCTTTTGCCCGTTCAATTCTGCGCTCGGCGATATAATTTGGCAACGACATTCCCGTCGTTTTCATAAAAAGTTTGGAAACATAATCTTCCGAAAGAAAGACTTTTCCTGCCAGCACCGGCCGTGAGAGATCTTCTCCCAGATTCTGTTCAATATATTTTTTCAGCTGATCCACCACATTGTCGCTGTGTGTTTCGCTCTTTTTCTGTCCCTCCAGTACAGCAAACAGATATTCGATAAATTCCCGGCTTCCAACTACAGAAAGACAGGCTTCTCGTCTTCTGTGCTCGAATTCTTCTCTTTCAAAAATCTGTTCAAAAGCGATTCCACGGTCTTTTAAATAGCCATAAACCGTCTGAACCAGTTCTCCGATAAAACGAACGGTAAAATCTTTTCGCATTCCACCCGCAGCCCGGCGCTGTGTAATATAGCCCTGCAGAGATTTCCTTACCTGCTGCACAGAGTCCGTCTGCTCCATTTCTGCAAGATACGTTTTCCAGGATGGCTTTTGATATTCACGTTCCACAAAGTACCAGCGGTCTTCGTACAAAATTCCTGTCTCATCCGGCACGGCGTATTTTTCGATTTCTTCCAGTTTATCCCGGCTTTTTGGAATCTCTTCCAGCGTAACGGGTTTTCCCATATAGGTACAGAATCTTGCCGGAACCGCACCGGAAAGACACTTTCTCCATTCCTCCAGCTTTTCTTCATCCCCTGCATTTCGGATCACGTTCCGCAGTACAATCGCCCACTCCAGATCACTGGCATGGACAATGGCTTCCACACGCCGCCCTCTTGTTTCAAAAAATTCTGTCGTGACATTCTCAATCACAAAATTCTCCAGACTGATTTCTTTTTTATAATATTCTTTCGAAGGAATCTCCAGAACACGCAGCTGGATCAGGCAGAATTTTTCTTCCGGATCGTCATATTTCTTTTTTGCCTGCTCGATCCAGTATTCTTCCTGCATACACTGGATCAGAAGATCTTCCCATAGTTTCTTTTCTTTCTGTTCTGTATTTTCCTGTGCTTTTGTCTTCTGCTGTTTTTCCTTTACAATCTCGACCAAACGAAGAAGCGCGATTTCCAGATCTGTATTGGAAATCGGTTTCAGAAGATACTCTCTGGATGAAAGTTTCAGCGCCATCTGTGCATAGGCAAAATTTGCATAACTGCTCAGGAAGGCACATTCGATATCCAGTTTTTTATATCGGATCCATTCGAGCAGTTCCAGCCCGTTTCCCTGTGGCATGTCGATGTCACACAAAAGCATTTCGATTGGATATTCTTCCAGCAGTTTTTGCGCCTGGCGGATATTGTTTGCCGTAAAAACCATATCGATTCCGATTTTACTCCAGTTCACAGTCTCTTCCAGCTTATCGACCAGCAGCTTATCATCATCCACGATCAGAATAGTAATTGCCATAAAAAAGCCCCCAATATTTTTTAAGGCCAGCCGGCAGATTCCACTTACATAGAATATTCTGCCAGTTGGCCTGCTTAAAAACTATTATATCCTTTTTATTCTTTTCCGTCAAAGCAATAGGTACACATTTTGCACTTCGGCAGTCCAATGGATTCTACCAGATCATCGAGGCGGTGATACCGGAGGCTGGTAAAGTTCTGACGGCGGCAGATTTCCTGGCACATGGATTCGTAGCGGTCGCTCTTCGGATCTGCATATTCCTCCAGTGTTTTTTCTGCATTTTCTCCTTCTTTTTCGAGGATGATCCGTCTGGTAATCAGATCAAGCTCGGATTTGGAACGGGAAAAGTTCAGGAACTTGCATCCATACAGCAGCGGCGGGCATGCCGGGCGGACATGAACTTCTTTTGCACCGCTCTGATACAGAAACTCAGTCGTCTCCCGAAGCTGTGTACCGCGCACAATGGAATCATCAATCAAAAGCAGCTTTTTCTGATCGATCAGTGCCTGTACCGGAATCAGTTTCATGCGTGCGATCAGGTTTCTCTGCTCCTGATTGGTCGGCATAAAGGAACGCGGCCAGGTCGGAGTGTATTTGATAAACGGTCTTGCAAATGGAATTTTAGACTCATTGGCGTAGCCAATCGCATGGGCGATACCGGAATCCGGCACACCGGCAATGAGATCCGGGTGAACATCACTTCCCGCATCACGTTTTGCAAGCATGGCACCACAGTGATATCGCATCTCCTCGACGTTAATCCCCTCGTACGATGCTGTCGGATAGCCGTAGTAAACCCACAGGAAAGAGCAGATTTTCATCTCCTCCTGCGGCGGAACAAGCATCTCCACGCTCTCCGGTGTGATAAAGTCGATCTCTCCAGGTCCCAGTTCATGATAATCGGTATAGCCAAGATTCAGGTAAGCAAAATTTTCAAAGGAGGCACAGTAAGCGCCCTCTTTTTTACCAATGACAAGTGGCGTACGGCCTTTTTTATCACGGGCGGCGTAAATTCCGTCTTTCGTCATCAAAAGCAGCGTCATGGAGCCATCCACCACATCCTGCAGATGACGAATACCTTCCGTAATCGTTTTTTCGCTGCAGATCAGAGATGCTGCCAGCTCTGTGGCATTGATCTGTCCGGTGCTCATTTCCTGGAAATGCGTCCGTCCGTTTCCATAAACATTCTCCAGGAGCTTGTCCATGTTGTTAATCTTTCCAACGGTTGTAATCGCAAAGCTTCCAAGATGTGACTGGATCAGGAGCGGCTGCGGTTCATAGTCGGAAATGCATCCGATACCAAGATGGCCTTCCATCTCTGCTACATCGCGCTCAAATTTTGTACGAAACGGGGAATTTTCTATATTGTGGATTGCACGGCTGAAACCATTTGCTCCATAGGTCGCCATTCCTCCTCGTCTTGTACCGAGATGAGAATGATAATCTACTCCATAAAACAGTTCCAGCGTACAGTCTTCTCTTGATGCAACTCCAAAAAAGCCTCCCATTTGTCGTTTACCTCTCTTTTGTATTTTTTCTCCCTTGTGATGCGAAACGTATCGGTAATTCGGGCCATGGTCCTTTTACACCGTTTCGATTTGCACATACTTTCTTTTCTGTTATAGTGTAACACGATTTTTCCCGGATTGTAAAGTTTTTCTAATAAATTAGCTCACGAAAATAACTCACGTTAATAAATCATTTTCTGGCTGTTTTCACAAATTTTCCCGGATATGGTCGATAAACTTCGTTGCGGCAAGGCTGAATGGCTGTTCTCTTTTCCAGGTAAAAACACTGCGGCAGATGATCGGCGGATCTAAGAATCGTCCGACAATCTCGTCTTCCTTCCATAGTTCGGAGACTCCCTGCACCGTAATGAGATACCCGAGTCCCTTCCGAACCATTTTTGCTCCATTCGTCGGCATATTACAGGTAAATCGAACATTCAGCTTCTGATAATATGCTCCGAACCAGTTGGTAATCTCATTTTGCACATCCTGTCTTCTTGGCAGGATCAACGGAAGATCTTTTAAATCTTCCGGATGTACGACTTCTTTTTGTGCCAGCGGATCATCCGGGCGCATCAGCACCTGCTGCCGCTCTCCTTCTTTCAGACGCACAAACTCATATTTTCCCACATCAACCGGCTCCAGAAGCAGTGCAACATCCATCAGACCACGATCCATCTGCTCCTTCAATACATCTGCGGTTCCCGTCACCAGATCGAACGTCACGTTCGGATATTTTTGGCTGAAAGTTTCGATCAGATCTGCCAGAACATTCACAGACCTTGTCTCTCCGCATCCGATTGTCACACGTCCGTCGATCAGTGCTTCCTGCTCTGCCAGTTCTTTTTCTGTCTTATCAATCAGCCCGATAATTTCTTCTGCCCTGCGGCGCAGCAGGACCCCCGCATCTGTCAGCCGGATTCTCCTAGTTCCCCGTTCAAACAGGATTACCCCCAGTTCTTCTTCCATCTGGGACAGCTGACGGCTTAGGGTTGGCTGCGTGATATGCAGGACCTCTGCCGCACGGCTGATGTTTTCTTCCCGTGCTACGGCAAGAAAATAGCGAAGTACTCTTGTTTCCATATGTCTCCCTCTCGTTTTATTTGTTTCGTTTTTTATTTCTTTCCTGAAGCATATTTGAAAAAGGCTTTTTGCAAACTGCAGAAATGTTTTTCAAACACGCTTTGCTTTTGGGAAAGAATTTTCTTTCTTCTACTATATCGCTTTTTTTGTTTTCTGAAAAGAAAGTATTGATTCTTTTTTTCAAGTATGATACCTTGAAATTATTGCGTACAGAGGTTCTGCGTTAAACTTAACGAAAATTTTCTGTACCTGCTTGCTATCTGCAGAAATCCGAAATAAGCATATCTTTTCTTTTTTCTGATTTCTTACGATGATTTTTTTATTAGGAGGGTTTTACTATGGTTTCACTTTTGCTGCCTGTCATTTATCTGGCATTCATCAGTCTTGGACTGCCGGATTCCCTGCTTGGCTCTGCGTGGCCGGTCATGTACCAGGAACTTGGAACTTCCGTTTCCGCAGCCGGTATCATTTCCATGATTATCTCTGCCGGAACAATTGTTTCCAGTCTGAACAGTGACCGGCTGAACACACGGTTTGGCACCGGAAAGGTCACCGCTGTCAGTGTTCTGACAACCGCTGTGGCACTGTTTGGTTTTTCCATCAGCCATTCTTTCTGGGCCCTGTGCCTCTGGGGAATTCCCTACGGTCTCGGCGCCGGAAGCGTCGATGCCGCTTTGAATAACTACGTTGCGCTTCATTATAAGGCGCGCCATATGAGCTGGCTGCACTGCATGTGGGGTGTTGGCTGCAGTACCGGCCCTGTTGTGATGAGCTGGGCAATCAGTCACCTGAACTGGAACAAAGGATATCTCATCATTTCCATTTTCCAGATTGTGCTGACATTGGTTTTGTTCTTAAGCCTTCCTCTTTGGCAGAAACCTGCCGGAGCTGCCGAAGAGGATACCTCTGTTCCGGCGGAGCGGAGTTTTTCCAGTCTGATCCGTGTTCCTGGTGTCAAAGAGGTGCTGATCTGCTTTTTCTGTTACTGTGCAGTGGAATCTACTGCTGGCATGTGGGCTGCAAGTTACTGTACGCTGTTCCGCGGTATTGATGCACAGCGTGCCGCAAGCTGGGCCAGCCTGTTTTACATTGGTATTACCATCGGACGTTTTATCTGCGGTTTCGTTACCATGAAGCTGAACGATCAGAATATGATTCGTCTGGGACAGTTTTTCATCGCCGTTGGCACGATTCTGATGCTGCTGCCGCTTGGCGATTCCCTTCTGTTTATCGGCCTGATCCTGATCGGACTTGGCTGTGCGCCGATTTATCCTTCCATCATTCATGAGACACCGGCAAACTTCGGTGCCGACTTAAGCCAGGGAATCATCGGCATCCAGATGGCCTTTGCTTACGTCGGAACCTGCCTGATGCCGCCGGTTTTCGGTGTTCTCGGCCAGCATATTTCCTTCGGACTGTATCCGGTATTCCTGATGGCCATTTTGATTCTGATGGTTGTAATGGCAGAGCGGATGCACCGCGTAACGGCGGAAAAGAGAAATTCTTATAAAGCCAACTATTAATCCAATTATTCTGCAGCAGAATGGTCCCCTTGGATCAAACTCTGATATACTGCGTACAAAAAAGTACATCTGATCAGGTTACTCCCTGATCAGATGTACTTTTTGTAAATTTCGGAAATTTTTTCAAGCACGCTCCGCTTCAAACTCTTTCACCACATCCTCCAGCAGGTTTCTGATCTGCAGGTGCTGCAGACATACTTTCTCACATTTTCCGCATTTCACGCAGTCTGATGCCTTTCTGCCCGGTGCAGTATATACAAGATTGTGATAAGAAATACTGATACATCACGCCAATTTTCCTGTTTCATTCCTCAATCATGCCAAAGACATCTTCAATCTCGCCCATATACAGATAATGGAGATCGCCATCTTTATATAAAGTATCGCGCGTAAATTCCGGCAGATCTTCTTTCTCCATTCTGACCGCATAGATTTTTTTGCAGACAAAGGTCAGCTCTGCCTCTTCAAATCCAACCGCATTTCCCAGCATCTTCGGTGTCAGACTGGTCAGACTGATCTTATCCGGCACATCATTTCCCGATTTTGATCCCAGGATTCCAAGATCCTTCCGATATTTCTCTGGAAAAAAGCAGACCGTAAACTCGTCTTCCTTCTGCAGAATCTGATGCGTCCGGCGGCTTTCCCGGATAAATACGGTAATGATCTGCTTTCCTTTCTTTGGCGGTCCCCAGATCGTCCCCATCGTACCCCATCCGATCGTCATCGTATTATA
>ERZ840371.3773-NODE-3773-length-11957-cov-3.070996_pt1 | contig 11957 bp, 12 predicted proteins | sample MGYA00519937_ERZ840371 | MGnify/ENA primary metagenome ERZ840371 (study PRJEB31850, sample SAMEA3708873) | human gut metagenome | biome: human gut; feature: human-associated habitat; material: faeces | place: China | collected 2014 ... | reverse complement strand
TGAACCGCCGTATCCCATCCGTCCGCTTTCGCATAGCGTCTAAACCAATATCCCATCCACATGACAAGCGACAGAACCATATTCTGCCATATACAATAAGGACTCTTGACATGCAGCTGTATGGCAGAATACCCAACAACAAATACCATCAAAGGAGCAATTACCCCCCTAAAAATATACACGCCACTCACATTCAACAACTTATACACAGTCATTCGTGTCAACACCATGATAATTGATGTAAACAAAAGAACAGGACAGAACCACATTGCTCCCATTAAAGGTTCATTACTTGTCAACCGTATAGTCAGATTGAACAACTCCTTTCCCATTTCGCGAAGCGTGTAAGCATTGCCGCTACATGAACCAGATAAAGAACATTGTGCAATACCAAAAACAGCAGACCGAATTCTACAAAAGGTGCATACAGGCTTTTCACTCTCCGTTTAATATAGGACACAGGTTGTGAGGCATATTTATCCTTAAAACACATACCTGCCACGAAAAAGAATGTCGCCAAATGCCATTGGTTGACAAAAGCTTCTAACCATGACGACATCCCGCAATGCCCCACGACCACGCCAATGATGGCGAGACCTTTTATGATGCTGATAATAACATTGTATGTCCTACCGCCGTCCTCCATTATACATTCTACTTTTATCAAAATGAATTAGAATTTGAAATCATACCGTTTGAAAGGATTCTGCTTTCTTATCCCAGCCTTATCACATATAACTCTAAACAAATTAATAATTTTTTTATTCTGAAAGATATATCATCTAAACCTAATGCAAAATATAGAACTTATACTTGTTTTTCCATTTCGTTAAAGACTGATACTTAAAGAAGTCTACTTTGTACACAGAGTGACTCGCATGATTCCATGGCTTGACACCAGTAAAGTGGATAATCACAGGATAAAAAGGATAGGATTTTTCCATATCCATCTTATACTCTCTTTCTCCAAAGTATGCGCCATGAAAATCTGCCATATAATTCCATCTATACGAGAGGTGTAACCATTTTTCCTGAAGTACCGCATTTAATGTATCTTGATCAAAATGCATAGGTTTCTCTTTATTTAAATACTCCATACATTTATTCGTGGTATCGTTATCCCTCCATGCCTGGCAATCAATAAGTAACATGCCCGAATTAAAATAAAAGTTATTGGCATTTATTTTATTAAGATAACAAAGGCTCATTCTTGGAGATATGACATGATCCTCACAAGCTCCAATGATATATTCCCCCCCCAAAAAAGTATCATAGAGTTGCCTAATAGATCCTCTGCATATTATATCACAATCAAAATATATTATTCTTTTGATACTTCTGTCTAAGAGATTCGGCAGAACTAATCGAAAATAAACAACTATATTCCATTGCCTCGTTACATTAAAATTACTGAAGTCCTCCGCGTTCATATCATAAAACCTAATCTGATTGTCATAACAATTAGCCAAATTCGACAAATCAGCCTTATCTTCTGGTTTTAATTCAAGTCCCATAACATGGCACATGAAAGACTCATCTTTATTATTCTCAAATATTGAAACTAACAACACACTTGCAAAGCGCGTATATTTAGAATCTAAACCACATGCAATATGTATCAAATTCTTTTCATACATAATTTTATAGAAATAAGTAAGCAAACATATTTAAACGAGTCAATTAAAGTAGGTCCTTAAATTTTGTATTTATAAACCTTGTTATTTGGACAAATTTCGCCATGACTCTCAGTCATATAGCCAGCCATATTCTTTTGTTCCAAAACGAAAAGAAAACATCTCAAAAACAACTACGCTTTATAATATACATTAATTTCATTCATCTACTTATCAAAAGACCCTTCTTGTATTCTCCGTAATTATCCTATCATTTTCCTTCTTTTTCTAATAAATCCTTTAGATGTTCTATAACACCATGAATATATCCGATAAAAGAATTCATATTTACTAAACCAAAGAAAACGTTTGTCCATGCGTTGACACAAAGGCGCTATTCCATAGATAGCAATAAATGATTTAAAAGTTCTATATATGTCAATAGAAAAAGAATGGTATGGATAAAAGAAATCGCCTACACAGGTCGCTTTTTTCAGTAATTTCATATAATCCCATTGAGGGTCATCTCCTATTATACAATTAATTATTCTATCTATTCGGTGAGTATATTCCTCTGACATTGCAAAAGTATTCATTATGCTATTTTCATTGGTAAAATAGTTATAGACAGGCGTGTCAATTACCAATGCGGTATTGATTCGTTTGCCAATATATAAGTTCGTAATCCAATCCTCTCCGATTACCAAATGGTTTTTGATACATAAATTAAATATGTACTCATCGAAAAGGGTACGTTTGTAAAGTGCTCCCCATAAAAATGGAGCTATATCATTCACATACACCCCTTCAACAAATTGTTTGCTACACAATTCCATTCTTTTTCCGATATTCGCATGCCCTTTATGCAAGGCATCCGCTCCTTTTACGATGTCATATCCTTTGCTTATTTCGTCATGCAATATCTCAAGGGCTGTCATGGGCAAGGTGTCATCAGCATCCACAAATGTTATGTAGGAAGCCGATGATAATTTAAATCCTGCCAGTCGTGCCATATGCGCTCCGCTATTCTTTTGGCTGACCACCAATATTCGTGAATCCCGTTTTGCCCATTCCTGACAAATTTCCAATGATTTATCAGGACTTCCGTCATTCACCAATATGAGTTGCCAATTACTGTAAGATTGACTTACAATAGACTCAATGCAGCGACTGATATACTTTTCTGCCTTATAAATGGGAACTATTACCGATATGTCATACATAAGCCTGTGTCACTTTTGCTCTAAACACCCGTCACTAAATACGGTTCTGAATTGTATTTGATAATTTTGGCCGGATTTCCCACCACCACAGCATTGTCTGGTATATCCTTGGTAATAACGGTACCGGCACCAATAGTAACATTGTTTCCTATATGTACATCACCAATAATGACCACGTTTACACCTATGCTCACATTATTTCCAATTGTTGGAGTAGGACTTCCCGTCATCCCCTTATTACCGATTGTTGTATTATTGCGGATTACGCAATTGTCACCCATTGACTTGCAATTCAAGATGGTTGCAAACGGATGCCATAATACAATATTCTTCCCCATCTTTTCGCACCATATGATAAACGTTGGATCTGGTTTGTAAATACACTCCAAGACATTCCATCTGCCGCCATATACCTTATAGTATAGGTAATTACGATATTCCTTATGATGCATCAACAGATGTACAATCCGAAATGAATCAGAAGCTATTAACATGGAATCACATGCATGATAAAGTTCTTCTAACACATCCTTATGCCTTGAAAGTAACAGCAAGAGTGGAAAGTACTTTATCGTATAAAACGCTCTTAAAAAAAAATGCATATTCTTCTTTTTAACTACCAATCAAGCCTTATTCCAACCAATATGCTTCAACAAAATGATGCCCTGTTGTTGTTCAACGGGAGGAAGTTTCATGTAATCACCATAAAGTACACTTAAATATGTGTCATAGTCTTTTACACCCTTATGTGTCTTACCCTCAAATGGGACATCTATATATTCGCGATATACCTCGGCACTCATGTGTTCTTTTTGGGGATAAGAACCTACAAGACCGCCTGCATATTTGGCTGTATCAAATGGATATTTGTTGAAGTTAACTACAATATATTGTTTAGGTTGGTCGAGTTTCATTCTGTTTTCTACTACACCAAAGAGAATAACAGCTATGTTCATTATCTTTTAAAATGTATTTTACTTAATATTACAGATATAGGCGATGTGAAAAGCCTATATCCATGAATGTAAAAACTTCATAAAAACATTCGGACATTTTGTAGTCTCTTTCATATGTCCCAAAACAACCAAATAGATAAAAATATTTTATACTATCTACCATATTATTTCTTTTTTCCTTGATTTTATTATCTCTATCAAATCATTATAACTTTCATCATTAGTGATGATAGATATGACAAGGTAGCCAATGACTCCTACTATGAAACCTAATATTAATTGATAATAATAATTTGAAGTAAAAAACATTGGAATATAACATACCACTCCCATTATGCCTGCCTTGATAAATAAAGGGATATTGTACTTCATTTGTTCCCAAAAACCAAATTCAATATATTTTCCTGTATAATAACAATTAATGCTGTAAGCTACTAGACCATATACGGAACGCCCAAAACACAACCACCAAATGCCGAAAGGAATTGTTGAAAATAAAATAGTCAGACCTATAATACGGTTGATGATATCCAATTTTAATACAAGGTCTGTTCGTCCCTTCACATATAATATGTTCAAATTGACATGACTTAATGGATCAAACATATAACTGAATGCCAATACCTGTAGAAGTGGAACACAGAAAATCCACTTTTCACCAATTAGCAGAACGATAAACGGTTTTGCCAAGACTATCAACCCTACTAATAAAGGATAAATTACATATATAGGAAGACGCAAGAATTTTTGATAACTACGACGCAAACGATCGGTATCATCTTGAACTTCTGCCATTAAAGGATATGCCACTTTCATGACAATACCTATTAATGTACTTGATGGTAAAGATGCAAATTGATTGGCCCGATTATAATATCCCACTTCTGCCGGAGCAAAAATACGTCCGATAACCAGTGTATATAAGTTATTATAAATGCTCAACAGTATCCCCGAAACCAATACTTTATTTCCAAAATTAAACAAATAATGAAAAGACCTTTTTGAAAATATTAGCATTGGTATCCATTTTGTGTATATCTCAATAAATAGCACTCTTAACAGACATGCTAAAACCTGTTGAAAAACAAGAGCCAACACCCCAAATCCAATATATGCTAAAACAATGCCAACAATACCTGAAATCAAATATGAAGCGATATTTATGATGGCAGAAGCCTTAAATTTGAATTCTGCTGATAATTTAGCATTTTGAGAAATAATAAGAGAATTAAATACAAATCCTATGGAGATAACCCTAATTACATCGGCAAGTTCTTCCGTATGATAGAAATCTGCTATATATGGCGCCGATATAAATAGCACTATATAGAGAACCAATCCAACAATGACATTAAAATAAAAGCAAGTGGAATAGTCTATCTCATTTCTATCTTTCTTTTGAATCAAAGCACTACCAAAACCACTATCAAGAATAGACTGAGCTAAATCTGTAAATACGACCGTCATACCTACAATACCAAACATAGACGGTTCTAGTATCCGTGCAATTATTACTCCTATAATCAGTCTAAGGAACTGTTGTCCGAACCGTTCCATTGCAGTCCAAGTGACTCCTGAAATAGCACTACTCTTTAATAATTTTTCCATTGGTATAAACACGCTCTACACTATCGACTCATTTCTTCCTACAATACTCCCATAACAACTCCGAGTTTGCAAAAAAATAAAATTCAGGAATAAAAGTACACATAAATAAAGAATATTACTTTTTTAGGATAGCAACTATAAAGTCTATATTCCTATTGCAAATGCTAAATCTTTCTTGTTCATTATACGAATAAATATCAATCACACTAAAACTACTCTCTTCTGCCATCTCATAGATATCCTCTTCTGAAAAAAAAGTGGTAAATCTTGTTATTCCATCAAATTCTTTTTCAACAACATATTGTTCACCTTTTCCTTTTTTTAAAATTATAAATGATAATCCGCCAGATTTTAGAAGACAAAAAAAAGATTTTAGAACCTTAATCACATCACTTTTCCGATAATGAGAAAGAACTGCACAACACCAAATAGCATTAAAACTATTCTCAGGGAAATCTAAATGAAGAATGTCCTGTTTCTCCAAAGAAATTTTTGTGTCTGTGATTCTTTGCCTTGCAAAATTCAGCTGTCCATCAGAGAAATCAATGCCTGTTACATAGAATCCTTTTTTATTAAAAATCATGAGATCTCTCCCATTACCACATCCTGCATCTAATATATGGTCTCCTTTATTCAACAAACTACATAGTTTTTCTATTTCTGGCATTAATGCCATGTTTTCTCGAACCTCATAGTATTTTTTTGAAATTCTATCATATACATCTATTATATTATTCTTCATGACTGCATTTTTTATCTAATTTCAACAAAGACAATGACTCCTTTAACTTATCAAATCGAGAAATGAATTTACCAACAAGAGTTTCTTTGGGATTGTTCGAATTCACATAAATCGTATTCTGATAGCCAATACCAGACGGCAACTCATTATCCAAATAATATATGCCTGCTATTACTTTTTGCTCATCTATAATTATCTGATACTCTGTTAGTTCATGCTCAATTTGATATATATATAACTCTTTTATATTGCCCTTATTCCAAACCTCCTTCCAATATTTTATGTTTCTATCTATCACTTCCTGTTCTTCTATTTCCATAGGACCACTAAAGTCTGGGGTAGAGTATTTGCGCAGTATAATCTCACATTTTTCGACTGTAATTTTCTTTAGATATTCAGACATCTGATTATAGATAGTGCTTGTAGAGTGAGCTAAAATCCTTAACCTTTTTACATTAACTACATTTTGCAAACTATCATGTATTGAATATCCCAGATCCATATTCAATACAGGGTTATTTGTTTCAACCAATGATGTGAACACTTTTGGTATTGACGTAAAAGTATCAGCATTCGACAATGTCTTTATTATATCATCTCTCAATTTACGGCCCCAATCTGGACGATTTTTATCATAAATGATATGCCTAATAGCACGCAAATCAAAAGGAATATCTTCATTTGAAGGAGCTATTATAATAACAGGTTTGGATACAGCATGAGCTAATCCTAACTCATAAAAGACATTGGGATTTTTATTAGACACATCGGCCAATAGAATCTTCGCCTCATTGACTGATTTCCATATATCCGCCATAATTTCTGTTGGCTTATAAAAATCATCGGCTCTTTGAGCCTCAAAATGGCATTCTTCTATAGCTGCCTTAAAAATGTACTTATAATATAAGTCATAATTGCCTCCAAAAGGCATAATAACAAAGCAAAGCCCATTGGATTTTTGAGATTTATCTACAGAATCATTATCTTCCTTGATTGTAAGTCCATCTATTTGTATCTCTTCCATAATAATCAAATTATTTATATAATTTTAATGTATGTTTGTACTAAAAATTAGGCATGCATATTTGAATCGTAAGTACTTTATTACTCCCACTTCCTTATAAATAGAGACCGTAGAACCATTGATTATTTTTTACTTGAATTTATCGCGCGACAGCATTGGGAAGAAGCTTCTCATAATTCTTCTTATCTTCTATCAGTTTGCTGAAAACATAAGTGAAATACTCCTTCACATTGAGACCCACATCATTGCAGGTCTCAATGAGCGTATGGTATTTTTTATATCAAGTCAAGAGCCATTTTGTCAACAAGGATGTTTAGCTCTATCTTGCAACATTTCACCCTGTTGTATTGGAAATCCATATCGTCAAGGAGTTCATTGCACAAATCATCATCCATATCGCCACCATAACCAACGGCAACCAAGGAGATTGCAGCCAACTTTAGGGCTGCCCTATCGGCAGAGGAGAGGTTGTATTTTGCGCGAAATATATGGGGTAATGTCTCATAAATGATGTTGCAATAATGCAACAACTCCGGAAAACAATCCGATTCTGTGAGATGAACATAAAGCAAATATTTTCAGGCTTGTGATGCGTAAAAGATTTCTATAAGTATATTCTCACTCCACCGTCACACTCTTCGCCAAATTTCTCGGCTGATCCACATTAAGACCTTTGGCAACAGCCACGTGATAGCTCAGGAGCTGGAGGGGTATGACACTAAGTAACGGGGCAAGACAGGCTATCGTTGGCGGCACTTCGATGGTCTCATCTACCATTGCCTTAACCTGCTCGTCACCCTCGGTAACTATTGCCAGTATCCTGCCCTTACGGCTGATCACTTCCTGCATGTTGGAAACAATCTTCTGGTAGAGCTGATGATGGGTGGCAAGAAACACAACGGGCATCTCACTGTCTATCAGGGCGATGGGGCCGTGTTTCATTTCTGCGGCGGGATAGCCCTCGGCATGTATGTACGATATCTCCTTCAACTTCAAGGCACCCTCCAAAGCAACGGGATAGTTGTAACCGCGGCCAAGATACAGGAAGTTCTTTGAATATATATACTTTTGGGCTATATCCTTTATCTTGTCATTCTGTTCCAATACTTTCTGTATCTTATCAGGTATCATCACAAGTTCATGGAGCACCTCGCCATATTCTTCCTGCGAGACTGTACCTTTTGCCATGCCGAGGGCAAGGGCAAGCATTACAAGGACCGTCACCTGACCGGTGAATGCCTTTGTGGAAGCCACGCCTATCTCAGGTCCTACATGTATATAAACACCGGTGTCGCTGATACGGGATATGCTGGAGCCAACCGCATTGACTATTCCCAAGACCAAAGCATTCCTTTTCTTTGCCATTTCCATGGCTGCCATGGTATCGGCGGTCTCCCCGCTCTGTGATATTGCCATAACAACATCGTCTGGCTCTATGACTGAATCTGAATAACGGAATTCGCTGGCATACGCAACCTCTACGGGAACGCTGCAGAAATGTTCGATAAGTTGCTTACCTATAAGACCGGCATGCCACGATGTGCCACAACTTACAATAATGATACGACGTGCACGAAGCAGTTCCCGACGGTGAAGAGTTACTGCACTCAGTATGACACTGAGACTGTCAACATTGGTTTTTTCTTTTTGCGGAGACCAAGGGCGGGAATATGGCGCATTGACTATACGTCCTCTCATACAGTCTCTCAGCACATTGGGCTGATCGAATATCTCTTTAAGCATAAAATGCTCGAAACTGTCCTTGCTGAGCATGTTGAGATCAATATCAACCTCTTTCACCTCGGGAGATATTCTCTTGTTGTCAAGATTAAACACCTGTATATCCTTATCACGTTCACAAACAGCAATTTCATCATCGTTGAGATATACTATATGCTTGGTATATGCTGCTATCGGAGAGGCATCGCTCGCAATGAACAGTTCCTTGTTACCTTCGGTCACACCGATAGCAAGAGGAGATGACTTACGGGCACAGACAAGTTTATCGGGATTCTTGCGGTCGATCACAGCTATGGCGTATGCTCCGATAACCTTTTTCAGGGCAAGACGCACTGCCATTGCAAAATGGCAATACGGCACTGTATCTTTCGTATACTGAATAAGTTGTACGAGAACTTCTGTGTCTGTATCGCTTTTAAATGTGTAACCTTTTCCTATAAGCTGTTCCTTTAGTGTGGCATAGTTCTCGATTATCCCATTATGCACCAAGGTTATATCACCTGATTGACTGACATGCGGATGGCTGTTGGCTTCCGAAGGGACTCCGTGAGTTGCCCAACGGGTATGGGCTATACCTATGCTGCCGCTACAGTCCTTATTCGCCGCAACAGATTCGAGATCGGCAACTTTACCTTTGGACTTATATATTTTAAGATTACCACTTTCTGCAATTAAAGCGACACCAGCACTGTCATAACCTCTGTACTCAAGTTTATGAAGCCCTTCTATCAATATCGGATAGGCGTTACGAATACCTATATATCCTACTATTCCACACATATTGTATTATTATAATATTTTACAGCAATTCCGCATTTTGCAAAGATGCCTCATTATTAAAGGAGAAAAAGTGTTTTATTAAGACATACGTATTTTAACTTCCGAACCTACGAATGACAAAAACTCTATGTCAACCCAACTATTCCACAAGCTGAATAAACTCAGGCTTAACCTCAATGCCTACGGCTATAAGGTTGGGGATTTCGATGAGCAGGCGGCGGACTTTTGAGCCGCGGCGGGTGATAAGGCTTCCTTCATAGCCGTCGAGCGGACCGCCGACAATGCGTATCTTGCGACCGTACATAGCGGGGGTAATCTCTTCCGGCAGATAGTATTTGTGGGCATCAGAGGCGGACACGGCTTGGATAAAACGGTTCATCTCTGCATCGGACACGGTCATCGGCTCACGCCATGTATTGCGCAGCCAGCGGTATTGCAGGGTAATATTCCTCGCTACAATAGGGTCGAGATTTTCACGGCTGTCACGGACAAAAAGCAAATCGGGAACAAACGGCACCTGCCTGCGGACACGCCTCCCTCCTTCCATGCCGATACGCCATGTCATGGGAGTAAAAAAACGTTTGCCCTTTTCTTCAAACAGCTTATATGCCGGCTGCTTTGCATTGGCACGCTTCAGGTCGCGCATCACAAACCAACGCGCTTGCTTGTCATTGTCTGATAATACCGGCATCTTAAATTACAGATAATTCTTCCAGTCCTGCCTGATTTAGTATATGACTATAAATCAAGCAGTTATATTTACAACGTGAAAAGTTCTGCAATAGCTTAACCATACTATTTACAACCGTCTTTCTTATAAAAGCGGCATTATTTAATACGTCTCTTCTTAAGAGATGTATCGGTGGCAATAGTCACTGATTATCAATGACATATATCATATAAATATAAAATAATGATGTATAATAATGTGTTAGTTCCTGTTACGGTTCATTTTAACATTCTAATATTCCCTGTATTTAAATTATTTTTAATAACTTTGCACCCACCGATACATCTCTTAAGAAGAGAAAGATTATTTTATCCCATATCATTTATGTATTACTCATAAGGTTGCCAATAAGCCAATTTTATATTGTCATAAGAATTGCATTTGCCATTTGACTTCACACTTGTTTGTTGAATTTGCAAATAGTTAAAATGTCTTTCATCTGTTAATTACGTGGTCTTGTTTTAATACAACATTTGTACTCGTTTTAGAAAGGATGTCTGCACAAAAACGATAAGATGTGCATTGAAATTTCGCTTTTATTGACTTTATGTCATATAAAACATGCACAATATATGGGCGTATGTGCAATATATAAGAAACAACAGGATAATTTTAACATCTCCCGTGACATTTTCCTCCGATTTTAACAACCGACAAAATATCATTTTGAGCCATTTTATGGGCAATTAATATCGTTTTAATTCACAGCAGATACTGTTTTACTTCATAACAGAGCACTCCTTACTCTGCAATTAATGCTGTTTTACAGTGCAATTAATATCTCCTTGCTTCATAAGGAAGTAGCCGTTATGAGGTGAAACAGTATTAATTGCTGAGTAAGGAATACTTTATTGCTGTACAAAATGATATATATTATGAAGAAAACAATGGATAAGCATCTGACAGTCTGACTGATACAGCAATATACAGTGAATTTTGGACAGTAGGGACGGACTTGTCATTTTACTCTCATAATTTTGAACAAATCAACGAAAACCATATCATCTTTCATAAGAAACAGGCAAAAATGGAAGTGGTATTTGTTAAAAACAACATCAAGATTTTTTTATTTTTTAAGGTTTTGGGAAAGGAGGAGGAAAGGAATTGGAAGTTAAAGAAGTTAAAGAAGTTATAGGAAGTTAGAAGAAGTTAAAGGACAAATGATTAAATTGGGAGGAAAGAAAAAAGTTAATCTCTGTTAATACACAAGTAAATATCAAATTAAAAATTGATACTGTCAACTTAAATAAGTAATTTTGCAGCCGATTTAGTCCGCAGAGGCTCAAACAAGCGACGGCACAAAGCATGTCCGCCTCACGGAAGAACCGTTTTATATAATTAATAATGTACGCAATTGTAGAAATTAACGGTCAGCAGTTCAAGGCAGAACAGGGTAAGAAACTCTTCGTTCACCACATTAAGGACTCTGAAGCAGGTCAGACACTCGAGTTTGACAAGGTGCTGCTCGTAGACAACGACGGCGCAATCAAGGTTGGCGCACCCGCCATAGACGGTGCAAAGGTTGTATGTGAAGTTGTAAA
>ERZ840371.3768-NODE-3768-length-11961-cov-2.751470_pt1 | contig 11961 bp, 10 predicted proteins | sample MGYA00519937_ERZ840371 | MGnify/ENA primary metagenome ERZ840371 (study PRJEB31850, sample SAMEA3708873) | human gut metagenome | biome: human gut; feature: human-associated habitat; material: faeces | place: China | collected 2014 ... | reverse complement strand
CGCTCCATATGAACTGTCTCCGGCTTTACTGCCAGCATAAGTGACGTTTCAAACTCGCAGGCATGAAACATTCCTCCCCATGTCGGAGTTTCCATATATTTATCATAAATTTCTTCCATTCCCGGATAAAACGTGTTTCCAGTCTTCATTTCCACATTAATGGTGAGATCTGTCGGCTTTATCAGCTGATAAACTTCCTCTAATGTTGGTATCTCTTCCTCTTTGTATTCTGGATGTAATTTATTAAAATTAAACTTTTTTAATTCATTACAGGTAAAGTCCTGTACACGTCCGGTTCCATCACTGACTCTGTCAAGTACTTCATCGTGTATCACAACCACTTCACCATCTTTCGTCAGATGCACATCCAGTTCGATCCCATCTGCTTTCATCTCAATGGCTTTTCGAAATGCATCCATTGTATTTTCCGGTGCATATCCACTTGCTCCACGGTGCGCCCATACTTTTATTTTTTTTGAATCCATAAATTTTTATCCCCCTTCTGTTTTGACACATTCTAATCCTGAATTTGTAATACTTCCATATGCTTACATTTCTTCCACATAGTGCACATAGTCAAAATTTCTGATCTCATCGATCAGTTCCGGTCTCATATTATAGTGATTGACTTCCAGAGTTACCACTAAAGAGGAAAATTTACCCGGCAGTTTATTTTTGGTTGTCTCAACCGTCTCTGTTTTCACATTCCGGCTTCGCATCTCCTGTAAAAACAGCCCAATGCTCTTTCCATTTTCCAGTTCAAGATAAAGGTCAAATACTTTCGCATGTTTCTGTAAAAAAATGTCGATTTTATTCAGAAGGCGCAATACAACAACAATGAATACCAGCGTATAGACTGCACCTTCCACAAATCCGATTCCGATTGCGAGACCCACACAGGCACATGCCCAAAGTCCTGCTGCTGTGGTAAGCCCCCGGACTCTTTGTTTCTCCGTTACCAATATTGTGCCTACCCCCAGGAATCCTACCCCACTGATCACCTGTGCACCGAGCCGTGCAAGATCGGCTTTCTGGTCAAAATTCATCGACATATATTCACTGGTCAGCATTACCAAAGCGGATCCAAGGCACACTAATGCATGTGTCTTGATCCCGGCTCCGCGCCGTTTTAACCCACGGTCAATTCCTATCACAGTTCCCGTTAGGATTGCCAGCGCAAGGCGTCCGCAAATCGCTACGCTGTTCCATTCTGCCATTGCGTCAATAAAAGCTCTCCACATGATTTCACCTTCCCACTATTTTATCTCCAACGAATCTTTTTGTGCATCTTAGGATAAAGAAAAAGAGCAATTTAAAATTATCTTTCAAATTGCTCTTCTCCCCATTCTCACCTGCAATTACTTTGAATATAACCGAATCCTTTTTTCTTTAATTTTTCCGTAAAATCTGTAGTAAAATGCATGCAAAAAACATTCCTTCTTAAATCCGCCGGTATACATTCCTCCAGCTCCTCTAATGGGCAATGTGACCTGTGATCCGATGTAAATTCTGTTGTATCCTGATAGATCGTTGATATTTCCCTTTTATAAAATCTGTTTAATACATCTTTGGGAATCTCATACGAATCTCCACTGTAGTAAATCTTCTCTCCTGCAAATTCAATGATATAACCAAAGCAGGAAATATCATCCGCATGTTTCACAGAAACAGCCCAAACCTTCAGTCCCTCTGCGGTAAACAGACTGCTCTCCACAGGAATATAGATATCCGGGTCGATTCCCATCAATCCAAGCAGAATCCACAAAGACTTTTCCGGATAGATGACCGTCACTTTTTTCCCAAGTACATAATAACAATAGGAAATGATAGACGGAAGACTTCCCACGTGATCTGCATGCATATGTGTTACCATAATTGTGATACCGGCGTATTTCTTTAAGAGTTCTTTCTGATACAATTTCAAAAATACACTCTCCCCGCCATCGATCACATATAGCTGATCCTTGTTTGTAAAATAGGCACTTGTATTCCCGTACAACGGATTAAATGCCGAACCACATCCCAAAAAATTTAAATCCATACGCATCACTTCCGATAATTATTTTCTTTCAGGTAATCCACACAATGCTTTGTCCAGTCTGTCTGGATAATGTCAAATCCTTTATCTGCAAGCCATCCCCATCCTTTCGCAGGGTCAGCGAAACGTCATCGCTATGCCCTGCTGCCAGTGGAACCCGGCTGGAATATAAAATCGCATTGCCCCAGAGAATCCGCCCCTTTTTCTTCTGCATTTCCAGATAAGATTCCTGGATCACCGGAGATGTTTCTTTTTCAAACACAATCTCTGCCCCTATATAATTGATGTTCATTTTTTCAATTTTATCAGAGGCAAGATCCTCTTCCATGAAAATTGGCATATAATCGATCGTTGGTGCATAAGCTAATTTCAAAGATTGGTCAGAAGGATCACTCTTCATTAAAATCTGATCTTCCATTCCATGTTTCTTTACTGCTTTCATAACCGGTTCAATAATATTGATGCTTCTGTCAAGATTCAGTTTACATTTTCCTTTCAAATGCTCTAACACATCATCAAATGAATTTACCGGCAGAAATGTCTGCTGCAGATCGCCGTTACAGAGTCTCATCTGTCTGATCTCTCCGGCTGTATACCGTTCAATCCTGATATGTCTGTCAAGATGGCTCGGTTCCATTCCTGTGTGGAATACAAACAATTCGCCATCGATACTTTGAAACAGATCCATCTCTAAAATGTCTGCGCCCTCCTTGAGTGCAATATCAAAAGCCGCAATCGAGTTTGGCGGAATATTTCCCCCACTGGTTCCTCTGTGGGCGGCAACCAGAACACCTGTTTTTTTTCTTAATTCAATGATCGATTCCATTTAATTTTTACCCCCGTTTTTCTTTTTTGTAAAAAAACTGTGGACTTTCCGTTCGGTAAATTATAGGATAAGCCTGAGAAAGACAGGCTTTGCAGCATTGTGAATTCTGTGCAGAAGGAAAAGAAAGGAAGCTGTGTATAACATTGAAAAAAAAGAGGGTTTTCCCCGTTTTTCACAGGGATATCCCCTCTATCTGTGGATAAGCAGCAGGTAAAAAAATAAAAAGAGGAGGTCATTGCATGGAACTGGAACAGATTTGGGAAGAAGCACTCAAAATGATTGAAGAAGAAACCTCTCCTGTCAGCTTCGCAACCTGGATTCAGCCGATTGTCCCCTGTGGCATTATCGGAAATAAAATTATTTTGCAGGTAAAGGAATCCTTTCTCAAGGAGATCATTGAAAAACGGCACCTGCCGCTGATTCGCACTGCGATTAAAATGGTAACAAAAAACGAATATGACATCATGATTACGACGGAGGAGGAGCAGAATGCAGGCAATCTCCATAACCTCGCGGCGGAAAAGCCCGCAGAAAATGAGCTTGCAAGAAACCTGAACCCGAAATATGTATTCGATTCCTTTGTTGTCGGCAACAGCAACCGTATGGCACATGCCGCATCCCTTGCCGTTGCGGAATCCCCGGCACAGGCGTATAATCCCCTGTTTTTATATGGCAATTCCGGGCTTGGCAAAACGCACCTGATGCACTCTATCGGGCATTTTATTCTGGATCGTAATCCACAGGCAAAGGTGCTGTATGTCACGAGTGAAACCTTCACGAATGAGCTGATTAACTCTATCCAGAATAATAAAAACGAGGAATTTCGGAATAAATACCGCAATATCGACGTACTGATGATTGACGATATTCAGTTTATTTCCAAAAAGGAAGGGACGCAGGAGGAATTTTTCCATACCTTTAATGCACTTTATGAATCGAATAAACAGATTATTATTTCCTCCGACCGTCCGCCGAAGGAGATTAAGACACTGGAGGACAGACTGCGCAGCCGTTTTGAATGGGGTCTGATTGCGGATGTACAGCCGCCGGATTATGAGACAAGAATCGCGATTCTGAAGAAAAAAGCAGAGCGGGATAACCTGACCGTGCCGGACGATGTAATGGCGTATATTGCGAAGAATATCGCATCGAATATCCGAGAGCTGGAGGGTGCTTTAACCAGAATTGTTGCCTTTGCAACGCTGACAAATCAGGATATCTCCATTGCACTGGCGGAGAACAGTTTAAAGGATATCTTCAGTGAAAATTCCGCGACACCATTGACACCGGAGCTGATTCAGCAGGTGGTAGCGGAGTATTATAACATTCGTGTGGAGGATATTCAGGGGAGTAAAAAGCCGAAGAATATCGCATTTCCAAGACAGGTATCGATGTATCTTTGCCGGAAGCTATTGGATATTTCCCTGCCGAAGATTGGCGAGAGCTTTGGCGGCAGGGATCATACAACGGTCATTTATGCCATCTCGAAGATTGAGAAGCAGCTGGAGAGTGACGAGGGCTTACAGAAAACCGTCCATGCGTTAGAGAAGGAGATCAAAGAATCGTAAAAGCTTTCCTTAGGGACGCTGTCCCTAAGAACCCTGGCAGGGGAATCATTCCCCTGCACCCCGATTTGCAGAAACTACCGTTTCTGCGGAATAAATAAATAGGAATAAAACGCCATAGGGAAATAATTCCTCAGGGACTCCGTCCCTAAGAACCCTGCTAAGGGGGTAACCCCCTTAGAACCCTATACTTTCACAAAACTACGTTTTGTGAAGGGAAATAAATAGGCATAAAACGCCGTAGGCAAATGGGGTTCCAAGGGAATCATTCCCTTGGTGGGGTTTGGGGCAACGCCCCATAAAAAGCGCCTTCCAAGCGTGTTTTTGAAGGGTAGGTACGGAACGTACCATAGGGAAACTTTTCACAAGTGAAAAAAGTTTCCCCGAAAAGAAATTCATCCACAATCATACTGTTAGCCGACTATGGATAACCTGTGGATAAATAAACGAAAAATCAACGCATTGTGGAAAACGTGGATAACCGAAGCTGTTGTTTTAAGTTGTCCACAGGGTTTTCCAAATATGGTTTTCCCTGTCGTTTCGAGCAAAAGCGGAGTTTTCCACAACTTCACAGCCCCTACTACTACGACTACGGATTAAATCTTTTATATCTTACTTACACATGTGAACAAAGGAGTTGTACACAACTATGAAATTAACATGCAGCAAGGATTTACTGTTACAGTATATCAATATTGTAAATAAAGCGGTCTCCAACCGCACAACATTACCCATTCTGGAATGTATTTTATTAACCGCCAACGAAAGAGGCTTTATCATGACAGGCAACGATCTGGAAATCGGCATCCGTACCGCACCAATCGAAGCAGAAATTCAGGAAGCCGGTGAGGTTGCCATTGAAGCGCGTATCTTCAACGAAATTGTCCGCCGTTTAAACGGGGAATCCGTGACGATTGCCACAGATGAAGACTACGCCGTAACCATTGTCAGCGGTTCCTCCGAGTTTAAAATTATGGGGCAGAGCGGCGAGGATTTCCCGACCCTGCCGGAGGTGGAACAGGAAAAGCTGTATTCTATGGAGCAGGCAAAGCTGCGCGACATGATTCGGCAGACGATTTTCTCCATTGCGCAGGATGGCTCCAAGCCTGTACTGACCGGGGAATTATTTGAGCTGCGGAGCAATTCCGTTCATGTGGTTTCTGTGGACGGCTACCGCATTTCTTTCCGCAAAAACAGCCTTTTGACCGGCAGCGGAGATACAGATGTTATTGTACCCGGCAAGACCTTAGCCGAGCTGAACAAAATCCTCTCTCAGGAGGAGGATGATACTCTTTCCATCTATCTGACAGAAAAGCACATCCTTTTCGATTTAGGGACGGCTGTTATGGTTTCCCGCCTGATTGAGGGGGATTTCATCCGTTATGCACAGTCCTTCTCCGAGGACTATAAAACAAAGGTGGTTATCAACAAAAGCGAGCTGATTCAGGCATTGGAACGTGCCTCTCTGGTTTCCAGAGATAACCGCAAAACGCCTGTCCGCTTGATGATTCGTGCAAATGGCATGGATATCACCGCAAGAAGTGATATGGGGACCGCGCATGAAAACGTAACCGCAGAGGTCGAAGGAGATGATCTGGCAATCGCCTTCAACCCCAGATATCTGATTGAAGCGCTGCGCTCCATCGAGGAGGAAACCGTAAAAATGATTTTCATGGCATCCCTCAGCCCTTGTACGATTTTGCCGGAGGAAGGGGATTCCTTTAAATATCTGATTTTGCCGCTACGGATGTAAAAGGAGGAGAAGAATATGAACAAGGTGTATATTCATACAGAATTTATCAAGCTGCAGCAGGTACTGAAGCTGGCAGGGCTGATTGACCAAGGCTCTGATGTGAAATATTTTCTTTCGCAGGGAAAGGTGCTTGTAAATGGCGAGGTCGCAACGGAACGCGGTAAAAAAATCCGCCATGGGGATATTGTGGAATTGAAGGGTGTCGGCTCTGTTGAGGTGGAGCTGGAAGCCTGAAAAGCAGAAAATCTTGATTTATGTCAAGAATAAATATGCGTTAATTATGTATTTTTAGGAGTGAATCGGGATGTTTACAAAACCGAAAAACGGCTGGACGGAAATCCATCTGGAGGACTTCGAGGGACTGGGCAGTTATATACAGGACATCCCTGTTATGGTATTGGACAGGGGTGTCCAGTCTGTACAGGAGCGGACACCCTTAAAACTATGGTTTGACGAGGAAGGGTCCGCCTTTACACTGACAGCTGACGAGGAGACAAAAATTGTCACAGAGGGTAACTTCGGCGCAGAGGAATACCATATTAAATGCGCCAAGCTGGATTTAATTCGTGAAATAAAAAATGATATCGAGAAATATTTTTCCGACTGGGTGACCTTTTCGGAGGACTACGCCTACGCCGAGGAGGAAGCCGAAGCACAGGAAATTTATCAGAAAAGAGAAAGGCTGCTGCGGGAGCTGCTTGCCGAGCTGGAGGCGGCACTGCAAAAATATACGAAATAAATTTATATTTATAAAAAACAGGTGAAGCAATATGTATATTACGGAGATCTTCCTACAGGGATTCCGCAATCTTTCACAACTGCATATCGAGCCTTCTGAGGGAATCAATGTGATTTACGGCAGCAATGCACAGGGGAAAACGAATTTTCTGGAATCGCTTTATTTTTGTGCCATGGGGCGCTCCATGCGCGGCAAAAGCGATCAGCAGCTGATTGCCTTTGATGCACAGGAAAGCCATATCCGCCTTCTGGTGCAGACGCAGAATCGCAGGGATAAAATTGATGTGCATTTAAAGCAGAATGAAAAAAAGGGCATTGCCGTCAACGGTCTGCCCGTCAAGCGTCTGGGGGAGCTGTTCGGCACGCTTTATGCTGTTATTTTTTCTCCGGAGGATTTAGCTCTGGTAAAGGATGCTCCGACGGAGCGCCGCCGCTTTCTGGATATGGAGCTTTGCCAGCTGAGCAGGGTCTATTATTACGATTTGCAGCAGTATTATCGGATTCTGAAGCAGCGGAATAATCTGCTCAAGGAAATACAGAAAAAGCCATCCTTGCAGGAAACGCTTTTTGTCTGGGACGGACAGATGGTGGAATACGGCGAGCGCATCATTGCCGCCAGAAGGCGTTTTTTGGTGCGTCTGGATGAAATTGCGGCGGAAAAGCTTGCGCGGCTGACAGGCGGCAGAGACAGCCTGCAAACGCTTTATAAACCAAACTGCGAGGATGGCTCGTTTGCCGAGCGGCTGCACCGCAATCTGGAGCGCGATATTCTTTTTGGGGCAACCCAGAGCGGCCCGCATAAGGATGACATCAGCTTTCTGGTGAACGGCAGGGAGGCGAAGGTCTACGGCTCTCAGGGGCAGCAGCGGACAACCGCCCTTGCGGCGCGTCTGGCGGAGATTGACCTGATTCGGGAGGAAACGGGAGAATTACCCGTTCTGCTTCTGGATGATGTGTTTTCGGAGCTGGATGAAAGCCGCCAGAAATACCTTCTGGAAAGCATTGACGGTCTGCAGGCGTTTGTTACCTGCACAGGGATTGAGGATTCTGTCCGAAAATATATCAGCAGGGATAATTTATTTTATGTCGAAAACGGAACTATCATACCGCAAAAGGAAAACAGGCACTGAGAAAAAAATATCTCAATGCCTGTTTTTTATTTTTGCAATAGCCGCTTATGCAGATGGTCTACGCAGATTGCCCCAAAGGGCGCTGTGATGAGGATAGCAAGCACTGCAACGGTTAGTGTCAGATTGCCGCAGGAAAGCCCCATGCTCAGCGGAATGGCACCGATGGCGGCCTGTACGGTTGCCTTGGGGGTATAGGCAAGCATACAGAAAAGCCGTTCCTTGCCCGAAAGCCTTGTTTTTGTGACGGAGAGAAAAACACCTGCCATGCGAAAGAGCAATGCCCCGAAAATCAGGAGTATCGCCGCAAAGCCTGCCGCAAGCGCATAGTGCAAATCCACGGTTGCCCCCACCAAAACAAAAAGAAATACCTCTGCACCAATCCAAAGCTGATTATATTTTGCGGAAAGGGCGGCGGAAAGCGTTTTTTCCTTTTGCCGCAGAAAAATACCCATAAACATGATGGCAAGCAAGCCGGAAACAATGCCGTTTACAAGATTTTGGACTGCAATCAACAAAAAGGAAATGCTCAGCAACAGCAGTACACGCACTGTATCCCGCATGGGAAAGCGGCGGAACAGCCGAAGTATGCCATACCCGACGGCACAGCCAAGCAAAATACCGGAGCAGATAGAAATGGGGATTTGCAAAAGAGAGGCGGCGGAGAAGCTGCCGGTTGCGGCTAAGGTGGTTAGGGCGGTAAAAACAACAATTACGAATACATCATCCACTGATGCTCCTGCCAGAATCATTTGCGGAATACTGTTTTCCTTGCCATAGCCCTGCTCTATCAAACGAATCATGCGTGGCACAATGACCGCAGGCGAAACTGCCGCAAGCACACTGCCGATGATTGCCGCCTCCAAGACACTGACACCGAGCAGGAGCGGTGCAAGGAGGATGGTTCCGAGCATTTCCGCACAGGCGGGAAGAAAGCAGAGCAAAACAGCAGGCCTGCCGACCTTTTTTAAATCCGTAATATCCAAGGAAAGACCTGCCCGTGTCAGAATGATAACCAAGGCAATCTGGCGGATATCTCCCGCAATCGAAAGAATCGAAGTATCTATGAGATTGAGGGCGTAGGGACTGATGAGAATCCCGACCAGAATCATGCCGATAAGGCTTGGCAGCTTCAGCTTGGAAAAAAGCCATCCAAACCCCAGACCGAGTAAAAAAATGAGTGCAATACTTGTTAACATAAATTTCCTCCTGTTCTCCGCAGAAAATAAAAAAAAGCCGACACCTTCTGCGTAAAAAAAATTTCGCAGAGGTCATCAGCATACCATGCGGTTTCGGGCTGTTTTTGCCCGTGGGAGAACCTCATTCCCAATAAAAACAGCATAACACAGAGAGAAAAAAATGACAAGAGATATTTTTTGAAACAGAAAGGCTATAATAAAGTAGGAATTTTGAAAAAAATAGTATAAAAATACACGTAAAACATTGAAAAATCAATGAAAAAATGCTATAATTTCACTATGTTATTTTGAGGCGGAATTGATGGAAAGAGAAAGTCTATTTTTGTTCTTTCTTTTTTTCTTGCCCAAAAAATTATGCGAAAAAATGAATCGAAAGAGAGGGATTTGATGTCTTCTGAATATAATGCAAATCAAATTCAGGTTCTGGAAGGGCTGGAGGCGGTGCGAAAGCGCCCCGGTATGTATATCGGCTCCACCAGCGCAAAGGGTCTGCATCATTTGGTTTATGAAATTGTAGATAACTCCGTGGATGAAGCGCTTGCAGGCTTCTGTAACGAGATTACCGTAAAAATCCACCCGGACAACTCCATTTCCGTTATGGATAACGGGCGCGGTATTCCCGTTGATATCAATGACCAGAAGGGCATGAGCGCGCTGCAGATGGTATTTACGATTTTGCATGCAGGCGGTAAATTCGGCGGCGGCGGATATAAGGTTTCCGGCGGTCTGCACGGCGTTGGTGCGTCTGTTGTAAATGCGTTGTCCGAATGGCTTGTGGTGCAGGTGCATCGGGATGGGAAAATTCATGAGCAGAAATATACCCGTGGGGATGTTGCAGAGCCGCTGACTGTTGTGGGCGAAACCGAGATCACAGGGACGTATGTGCATTTTCTGCCGGATGATACGATTTTTGAGGAAACCGTTTTTGATTATGATGTGCTGAAGCAGCGGTTCCGCGAAACGGCTTTTCTGACAAAGGGGCTGAAAATTAACCTTGCCGATTTGCGCGAGGGCATGGAGCAGGAACATTCCTTCCACTACGAGGGCGGCATCAAGGAATTCGTACATTTTCTGAATCATAGCCGTCAGCCGTTGTATGATACGATTTTCTATGCTTCCGGCAAGAAGGATGGCGTTCTGGTTGAGGTTGCATTCCAGCATAATGACGGCTATACGGAAAGCATTTTCACCTTCGTGAATAATATCAATACCCCTGATGGCGGCACGCATCTGGTGGGCTTTAAATCGGGGCTGACAAAGACACTGAACGATTATGGCAAGAAGGCAGGCATCATAAAGGATGCAGATAAAAAGCTTTCTGGCGAGGATGTCAGAGAGGGCATCACCGCCGTTGTCAGTATTAAGGTAGAGGACCCGCAGTTTGAAGGGCAGACAAAGGCAAAGCTTGGCACAAGCGAAGCGAAGGGCGCGGTGGAAAGCGTTCTGAGCGAATATCTGACCTATTTTCTGGAGGAAAACCCGAACATCGGCAAAACCATCATCGAAAAGGGCATGATGGCTTCCAGAGCCAGAGATGCTGCCAGAAAGGCAAGAGAGCTGGTGCGCCGCAAAACGGGTCTGGAAAATACGCGTATGCCCGGCAAGCTGACAGACTGCACGAGCCGCGACCCCTATGAATGTGAAATTTATATCGTCGAAGGGAACTCCGCAGGCGGCTCTGCCATTAAGGCGAGAGACCCCAGAACACAGGCGGTTCTGCCCCTGCGCGGCAAGATTCTGAATGTGGAAAAGGCAAGACTGGACAGAATTCTCAATTCCGAGGAAATCCGCAATATGATTACCGCTTTCGGTACGGGGATTTCAGATGATTTTGATATGTCTAAGCTGCGGTATCATAAAATCGTTATCATGACCGATGCCGACGTAGACGGCGCACACATCAGAACCCTGCTGCTGACATTCTTCTATCGCTATATGCCGCAGCTCATCGAGGGCGGTAAGGTATATGTGGCACAGCCGCCGCTGTATCGCGTGGAGAAGAATAAACAGCATTATTATGTGTATGACGATATGCAGCTTGAGGCGCTGTATCAGGAAATCGGCAGAACAGGGATTAAGGACGTACAGCGGTATAAGGGTCTGGGGGAAATGGACTTCGACCAGCTGAGAGATACGACAATGGCGGTGGAGCATAGAATTCTGAAATTGGTGACGATTGATGATGCAGTGCTTGCGGATCAGGTTTTCAGTATGCTGATGGGGGATGAGGTAGAACCCAGAAAGATTTTCATTGAGGAAAATGCGCAGTATGCTGAGATGGATTTTTAACGGGTGACGTAAGGGGAAACTTTCTTTTCTTGGTGAAAGTTTCCCCTGCGATACAAAATGTATCGCACCCCTTCAAAGAACCGCCTGTGGGCAAGTTTTTTATGGGGCGTTGCCCCAAACCCCACCAAGGGGGTTACCCCCTTGGAACCCGATTTGCCTGCGGCGTGATAAATCAGAATTAAATCTTATATTTCTGAAAGAAATGTAAGATTTGTATAAAGTTTAGGTCAAGCCTTTTCAAAGGCTTGCGGAGGGTGAGGCAGAGCCTCACGGTCTTAAGAGGTGAACGTATGAGTGACGAAAATAAAGAGATAGACAAGGTCATAACCATAGACATCAATAAAGAGATGCAGAAATGCTACATCGACTATGCGATGAGCGTTATTGTTGCCCGTGCATTACCCGATGTGCGTGACGGCTTAAAGC
>ERZ840371.3762-NODE-3762-length-11977-cov-3.350780_pt1 | contig 11977 bp, 9 predicted proteins | sample MGYA00519937_ERZ840371 | MGnify/ENA primary metagenome ERZ840371 (study PRJEB31850, sample SAMEA3708873) | human gut metagenome | biome: human gut; feature: human-associated habitat; material: faeces | place: China | collected 2014 ... | reverse complement strand
TTCTTTACAGATGTCTGACGTCCCTTTCTTACTAACTGGTTAAATGTTGGCATTAATTTCACCTCCTGCGTGTTTTATTCAATATTTCCAAATTGTGGTACTTTTATTCATCGTCTCTTCCGTATCACTATTAGAATAGACAATGGGCTATCGCCTGCACGCCAAAAAAGGGCGCAAAAAAGCACACTCAATTAGTATAACGACGTCACCAAAACTTGTCAATACCCTTTGCATTATTTTTTCTTGTTATTTTGCGATGATCTGTTTTTTAGATGGATCCATTGAAGCTTGCCTTCTTGCAGTAGAAAATAGTTGCGCGTTCCCTTAGCCGGAAACAAGCCATCTGCCTGTTTTGACAGCTTGCAGTCCCATTTCTCCACACCGTTCTTTCGGTAGATCTTACATCCTTCTGTTGTAACCATATATATTTCTTTGTCTGCCATCGTAACATTTGTAAATTCTGTGGTAACCTGACGTTCAAATACTTTACCGCCCGACGTGTTAAACAGATACATCCGTCCACTGCCTTTCTTGCTGCCGGCGGCAATCACTCCGATATAACGGTCATCATAAAAAGCACTCAGTATCTCTCGGTTCCAATCTTTTTTGAATACCTGTTTTGGCTTCTTCATATTCTTCCAAAGGCTGAAACCTTTTTCGCTGAAAAGCGCAGCATGATCTTCATCCAAATATTTCACCTCTGCGACAATGCGGTCCTTATACTCCTGCGCACCAACCAGGCAGTTCGTATTTTTGCCCACGTCTGTAAAATCGTAAAATGCCACCTGACTCTTAACTGCGCCACTGGTCACACAGATGCTTGCACAGATCACGCCCGTACCGTCCGGTGACAGATCGATCGAAACCGGGTAGCCTTCTTCTACGTTGGTCGGGATTTCCACGAGAAGCTTTTTATTGTCATCATACGGATTGTATACCTGGATCACATTAGATGACTGATCTTCTAACAATACAGCTACTACGCCCTGTTTGGAGACGCACGCCTGCAAGATCGGATAGTCTGTCGTCAGCTTCGTCCCGCTGTCACTTCCATTGTACACATATAAGGACTTCCCCTGTATATCTGCTACAACTGCATATTCCTCGCAAATATCTAATGCAGGATTCTCCATATCATAACTTCCATTCCACATTTCATTTCCATCACGATCTACTGCTGCCGCTCCGTCTCTGCTGTAGCGAAGCACCCCATTTTGATAGGCACTACATTTCATACCACTGCTTTTTTTTAGTGCGATCGTATTTTTCACTTCGTAACTGCTATATTGATGATTGACGTAAAAATAAATAACCGCTGCTAATATCACTGCCACCAATAGAATACAGGCGATACTCAAAAAAATCGTCCTTTTGATCTCTTGACGACGTTTCGTTACCACCTGAACATCTCTGGCTCTTCCTGCTAAAGTTTCCATTATAATTCCCCATATCTTCTATATATTATTGCTTTCAGATATAGTATAACTGATTTTTACGGTTCGGGCAATAAAATACACTGCCCAATATAGATCTCATCACTATTTTTAATCCGGTTGGTATTCTTGACCCGATCTAACAGGTCAAACGAATGATACTGCTGCCATACGATCTGACTAAGCGTATCACCCTTGCGGACTATATAGCTTTCCATCTGCGAACCACCTGTAACTGATGCTGCCACCGACCGCTCCGGCGCTGTTGTCGCTTTGGAGCCGGACCGAGCTGTCGCCTTCTGTCTTGCGGCGGTCTGTGTTTTTACTTCCTGTGCAGGAGTAGCAGTAGGTTTCACTGCGACAGTATGCTTCGATGTCTCTAAGGACTGCTGTGATGTTTCTCTGCTCTGCGGCTCCGCAGACTGCTTTGGCGCCTCGGTACTCTGTGTGCTCTGCAGCTCAGCCGTTTCCTTATCACGCAGTGCATCTGATACAACGAACTCGCGGTTATTCTGTTCCTGTGCCGTTACATATCCGGATAACGTCTGAATAGATTCTTCCATGGCCTGTATCTTGGAAAGACTTTTCACAAGAAGATTCGCTCCCATCAATACCATAAAAAACAAAATGACACCTGCGCTCCACGCAACCATCTGCATGCGTTCCTGTCTGGTCTTCTTTTGCCGGATCGTACTGCGGATCGCATCCGTGACCTCATCCTCATAGTCTGCTTCCCCACTGATCTCTTTCTGCTCCCGCAGCATATATTCCTGCATTTGTGGATTTTTTGCAAAATAAATATAATAACCGCTCAACTCTTCAAATGCTCCATCTTCATAAAAAAAGACTTTTTCTTCTTTTTCGGATAAGTCCGCCAAGAATAAGATCCTGCTCATTTCTCCAAATTGTTCTTCCTGAATATGACGAACCTGCTTGTCCACTTTACTGTTCCACATACCAACGCCAAGACCCCAGCCAAGCACTTTTGCACCGGCGAAATATTTATGTATGTCCTCGTATAACTTGTCCCACTGTGCATCCCCAAGGGCTCCTGTCTCGGGATCAAGTTCCACCTCTATGCAGCCATATAAAAACAAGCCGTCTTTTGCCTCCTTGATACCCTCTCTTCCCAAAAATACAATAATGGACTCTTCCTGTTTTTCTAAAAAGATCTTGCGGATATCTGTCAGCACATAATCTTCAATATAAATTCTTCTTGCCCCGCCGGTCTCCCCAATCTGCTTTATATTTTCCGGATAGGTTTCATATTCATACACGTTTTTTTCTCTGTTTTTGCTGCCCTGCTCCATATCACACCACAACCTTTCATTCACCTGTTCTCTATTACCGAAAAGCATTGTAACACGCTCTCCCGTGCACACTTTGTCGAAACAGAGGTGCAAACGCCCCTTTCTGACAACATCTTTCGACGAACAGATATGAACCGACAGCCCCTTTCTGACAACATCCTTCGACGAACAGGTATGAACCAACAGCCTCTTGGAGATACTGACAGCAGTTATGTGACGTTATGTGACGCCATGAAGCACCACACCGCAACAACCGCGCAGATCGTGCAGCACATTCACAGCATCACGTTTCCGCCTCACATGCTAATCCTACAGAAAGGTTACTATGATTATGATGACATCTTCGAAGCAGCAGCTTCAATATTTCAATCCGATAACTCCTCTCTCTATGTCCAATTTTACGGACAGCTTGACGGAACGACTGCAGCAGATCCACACCGCCTCACGTCCTATCATCTTAGTCTGCATTGGTTCCGATCGCGCCACCGGCGATTCCCTTGGCCCATTTGTGGGACACGAGTTGCTGCATCCGTTCCCCACTGACAGAAGACAATCTTTTGCAGACAAGCGCAATAGCAAAACCCGTTTTTCATGCAAAAAAGGACAGTACACTCGTACTGTCCCGAAATCTTCACGCTCTCTTTGGAACTTGCTGACGACATACTCTGCATTTCCAAAAAAGTATTATGTCTATGGTTCTCTGCATTCCCCGGTCCATGCTGTCAACTTAAAAGCAACCTTACAAGACATTTATCGTTCGTTTGATGATCCATATATCATCGCTATTGATGCTGCCCTTGGCGCTAAAGAACACATAGGCACGGTCACTCTAGGCGATGGTGCTCTCTTTCCCGGTATCGGTGTCAGCAAACAGCTCCCCGCTGTCGGCGACATCCATATCACAGGGATTGTAAATACCATCAACTGCCAAAACCGTAACTTAATCTTACAGACAACACATTTGTCAACAGTTGTCTCACTTGCCACCTTCATCAGCAAAGGGATCCGGCAAGCCTTGCTGCAACAGGATCTCACATGTCCGTGCGACCCTCTAGTGCACGATACAAAGTGACCTCATCAATATATTCCAAATCTCCACCTGCAGGCACACCACTGGCGATACGGCTGACTTTGATGCCTAGCGGCTTGACCAATTTGCTGATATACGTTGCCGTGGTATCACCCTCGAGATTCTTATTGGTAGCAACGATCACTTCATCAACATCTTTTTGCAAACGCACCATCAACTCGGATAAACGAATATCATCCGGGCCAACTCCTGCCATCGGAGAAATTGCTCCATGAAGTACATGATACACGCCGTCAAATTTGCCGGTCTTTTCGTATGCTGCCAAGTCTCTCGTATTTTCCACAACCATGATCTGCCGATGATTTCTTTTCGGATTTGCACAGATCGGGCAGATCTCGCCATCTGTATATGTACAGCATTCTTTGCAGTAATGCACATTTTTCTTTGCCGACATCATAGCCCCCGACAGCCCTGCCACCTGTTCTTCCGTCATGTTCAATATATGAAATGCTAGTCTTTGTGCAGATTTTGCGCCGATTCCCGGCAAGTGGGATAATTGTTCCACCAGATTCGTGATCTGAGAACTATACACATCCATAGGAAACCTCCATTCCCCACAGTCCATAGGCATGGGACTGTCCAATACAAAATCTGTCCTTAGAACAACCCACCAAGACCACCGGTCAACTGCTGCATCATCGCTGCATTTTCATCTTCTACTTTGCGCAATGCCTCATTGGTAGCTGCCACGATCAAATCTTCTAACATTTCAATGTCATCCGGATCCACTACTTCTTCATCCAATTTTACAGACAAAATTTCCTTTTTGCCGGAAACTTTTACGGTAACAGCTCCACCGCCTGCCGTTGCTTCCCACTCTTTTTCGCCCATCTCTTTGGACTTTTCTTCCATTTGGCGCTGCATACGCTGTGCCTGTTTCATCAAATTGTTCATATTGCCAGGCATTCCACCCGGAAATCCACCTCTTTTTGCCATAATAATTCTCCATTCCTTTCTACTTGCAAGCGCATCGCTGCAAATACTATATTTTCACTGCGAAGTTTATCGCAATCATCCATTTCGTTAGATCCTACTACTGAATCTCGATTCCGTCAAACTGAATCAGCTCCATCACGTCCGGATACATAGCGTCCGTCTGCGCATCCACCGTGCGGGTCAAGATCACAACTTCTTTTTGGATCAAAGAGCCAATGATCCGTTTTAACTGCTCCAGAGCATCTCCCTCTTTCTGCGTAAAATATTCCTCATTCAACGGATCTGTGAACTGAAGTACCAGCCGATCATCATCCGGCACCGGTCTGCACTGGTCAAGCATATTGCGCATGACCGGATCACACATAGCACTGACGTCTCTCCATCTGCCAAGCACCGCTTTAACATCTTCTCCAATTGCCTTTGGCATGATCTTTGGTGTCGAAGCAGTCTTCTCATCCGCCGCCTGTACCGTTTCCGGGACACTTTGCGTCTGCTGCGGTGCTGCAACAATACCTTTTTCCAGCTGTGCCTCAATATTTGCAATACGATCTTTTAACGTCGTAATATCCTGCTCGGTATCCATCTGCGGCTTACACAATTTGATCATCGCAACCTCTGTCAAAACACGTTTTTGCGATGCGAAACGCAAATTGCCGGACAGATCCGATAATATACGTATATAACGGATCAATGTTTCCGTATCCGCAAGCGTCGCCTCTTCTTTCATCTGCGCTAAACGCTCTGTCGAAACATCCAGCATGTCCTCTCCTTGATCGGATGCAGAAAGCATCATCAACCCGCGAAGATACCACACATATTCATTGACAAACTGTGTAAGATCGCGCCCATCGATCAAAATTTCACTAACGATCTCCACGCATCCAACGGCGTCCCCTGCTATCATCTGCCGAAACAAACGGCTGTACACCTCCGTATCTACCGCTCCAAGCACTTCCAGTGCTTTATCGTAAGTCAACGTCTCACCTAAGTTAAAGGCGATGCATTGATCCAATAAGCTAAGCGCATCACGCATAGAACCATCCGCAGCTTTAGCAATATAACGCAATGCCTTATCTTCTGCCGGGATCTGTTCACGCTGCATAAGATCTTGCAATCTTGCTGCTATCGTATCGATCGAAATTCGCTTAAACTTGTATTGCTGACAGCGTGATGTGATCGTAATCGGTATTTTGTGTGCCTCTGTCGTTGCCAAAATAAACACAACGTATTCCGGAGGCTCCTCTAATGTTTTTAGCAGCGCATTAAATGCTCCCGCTGACAACATATGCACCTCGTCGATGATATAGACCTTAAATCTGCCTTCTGACGGAGAATATTGCACTTCATCGATAATGTCTCGAATATTGCCCACACCGTTATTGGAGGCAGCATCAATCTCGATGACATTCATGGAAGTCTGCGCCGTTATTTTACGACACATCTCGCACTCTCCGCAAGGACTGCCATCTATCGGATGCTCACAATTGACTGCCTTTGCCAAAATCTTTGCCACTGTTGTCTTACCGGTACCTCTGGTGCCGCAAAACAGATAAGCATGCCCGATGCGATCCGCCCGAACCTGATTTCTGAGGGCTGTCACAATATGATCCTGCCCCTTTACCTCGTCAAACTCCCCCGGACGAAACTTTCGATATAACGCTGTATACGACATTTCCTCAACCATGCCTTTCTATCTGTAATCAATACCCCTTATGTTAAGGACAACGCATTAGCGCAGGCCTTTGCGTCACAATCTCTGTCCATTTTTTACAGGCTGTCTCCAAAACAGATACCCATGTCTTTAATTTCTTGGATCAGCGGATCCTTTGGATCTACCATTTTAATCTTACCGGCTACTTCCTCCAGCGGAACAGGAACTGTTTTGCCATCGCGCATACCGACCATATATCCATACTTCTCATCAAGGATCAATCCGGCTGCCGCAGCGCCCAGTCTCGTTGACAACACGCGGTCATAAGGGCACGGTTCACCACCGCGCTGCATATGTCCCGGTACCGTAATACGTACTTCCTGTCCGGTTCTCTCCTCGATCTCATGTCCGATCTGATAAGATACCGAAGGATACGTAGAATTCTTCCGTTTCGCCTTAAACTCTTTTTTGGACAATTCGGCCTCTTCTTTTGAAATACATCCTTCCGCTACCGCCAAGATTGAAAATCGCTTGCCCTCTTTGGTTCTCTTCTCTAAGGCCTTTACGATGGAATCTATATCATATGGGATCTCAGGAAGCAAAATAATATCAGCGCCACCTGCAATACCTGCATGCAATGTAAGCCATCCAACTTTGTGGCCCATAACTTCGACGATAAACACTCTTCCATGAGATGCTGCTGTCGTATGAATACAATCGATCGCATTTGTCGCAATATTCACTGCGCTTTGGAATCCAAAAGTGATATCCGTTCCCCAGATATCATTGTCAATCGTCTTTGGCAGAGTAACTACATTGCACCCCTCTTCATGCAAAAGGTTTGCTGTTTTGTGTGTGCCATTACCACCCAAGATAACAAGACAATCCAGTTTCCACTTCTTATAATTGGACTTCATCGCCTCCACTTTGTCCAGGCCATTTTCATCCGGAGTGCGCATTTTCTTAAATGGCTGACGCGATGTGCCAATGATCGTGCCACCCTCCGTCAAAATACCGGAGAAATCTTTTGGTTCCATCTTGCGATAGTTGCCATAGATCAGACCCTTGTAGCCTTCCAAAACACCATAGATCTCTACATCCGGGCAGTTTTCATATAATGTCTTGGCAACGCCCCTCATTGTTGCGTTCAAGCTCTGGCAATCTCCACCACTTGTCAAAAATCCAATTCTTTTCATGGTTTTGCTCCTTTCCTGTTTCATGTACGCCCGTAATCTTCAAACGAGGAATTTCGAGCGTACATTTTATTTTAATTTCCAAATATCTTCATTGTACTGCGCAATCGTGCGGTCAGAAGAGAAAAATCCCGCTTTTGAAATATTCACGATCATTTTCTGTGCCCAAGCATCACGATCCTCGTAATCCTTAAGCGCCTGCTCTTTGACCTTAATATAATCTTTGAGATCAAGCAATGTCATAAACCAATCTTTGGTCACGATCTCCATATACAAACGGATCAAACTCTTCTTATTACCAATCGCAAACATCTCCTTGCTAATAATAAAGTCAACAAGTTTTGCAATTTCAGGATCTGCATCATAGATCTTTTCTGCACTGTAAGCTGCCTTGTCATACAACGCAATGACATCTTCACTGGATTCACCAAAAATATAAATATTGTCATCGCCAACAAACTGATGGATCTCTACATTGGCGCCATCTTCCGTACCAAGCGTGATCGCACCATTCAGCATGAATTTCATGTTACCGGTTCCCGATGCTTCCTTAGAAGCGAGTGAGATCTGCTCTGAAATATCTGCTGCCGGAATAACCTTCTCCGCATAAGTGACGTTATAATTCTCTAACATGACAACTTTCAGATACGGACTCACTTCCGGATCCTTACTGATCAACTCTGACAGGCAGAGGATCAAGTGAATAATATCCTTTGCGATCGTATAGGCAGGGGCCGCTTTGGCACCGAAGATCATAGTGATCGGCGTCTTTGGCTTATTCCCCGCCTTAATGTCCATATATTTGTAAATAATATACAATGCATTCATCTGCTGTCTCTTATATTCATGCAGACGTTTGACCTGAACATCAAAGATGGAATGATCGTCGATCGTGATTCCCTCTTTATCCTGCAAATATTGCTTAAATTCTGTCTTCTTGGTCTGTTTCACATTCAAAAGAGCCTTGACAAATGCCGGATCATCTGCAAATTTCTGCAGTTTTTCCAATTCAGAAGCATCCTTTTTATAACCCTCACCGATCATATCCGTGATCAAAGATGTCAGTTCATGGTTACAATGCAGCAGCCAGCGGCGGAATGTGATACCGTTTGTCTTGTTATTGAACTTATTTGGATAAATATCCTTAAACGGCTTCAACTCACTCTTCTCTAAGATTTCCGTATGCAGTGCTGCAACACCATTTACGCTAAATCCATAGTGAATATCGATATGTGCCATGTGCACGCGCTGATCCTTGTCAATGATTGCAACGCGTTCATCCCCATATTTTTCTTTGGCCTTAACATCCAGCATCTTGATAACCGGGATCAACTGCGGCACTACTTTCTCCAAATACCAAATCGGCCAAGTTTCCAGTGCCTCTGCCAATATCGTGTGGTTTGTGTATGCACACATCTTAGATACAATGTCGATTGCTTCGTCAATATTAATATCACGAAGTAACAGCAGACGAATCAACTCTGGAATAACCATCGTTGGGTGCGTGTCGTTAATCTGGACGACTGCATAATCAGCCAGATCATGAATGTTACTGCCCTTAGCCACCGCCTCATCAATGATCAGCTGCGCTGCATTGCTGACCATAAAGTATTGCTGATAGATACGAAGCAGTTGTCCCTGATAGTCACTGTCATCCGGATACAAAAACAATGTAAGATTACGGCGGATATCCTCTTTATCGAAGTTAATTCCATCTCCTTCAACAATACTTTCATCTACAGTATCAAGATCAAATAATTTGAGTGTATTACACTGGTTATCATATCCTGTTACATCAATTTCATACATGACCGACTGCACTGTCTGCCCACCGAAAATAACCGGATAACTCACATTAGTACGTCGCAAGACACTCGGATCCGTAATCCACGGATTTGGCGTCTCTTTCTGCAAATTGTTTTCGAATTTCTGCTGAAAAAGTCCCAAATGATAATTCAAGCCGACACCGTCTCCCGGAAGACCAAGCGTTGCGATCGAATCCAAAAAACATGCCGCCAAACGGCCTAATCCACCATTACCAAGAGATGGCTCATTCTCTATTTCCTCAATCTGTGCCAAACTCTTACCATGCTCTTTCAACGCATTGGCTACCTGATCGTAAATTCCTAAATTGATCAAATTGTTTGAGAGCAGCTTACCGATCAAAAACTCCGCTGAAATGTAATAAAGTTTCTTCTTGCCCTGAATCTGACCCTTCTGCTTTGCGATATCTTTCGTTAACTGCAATAGTCCTGCATAAATTTCTGCATCACTTTCTCTGGCTGCGATGCTTTGGATCTCATTCTCGTACATAATGTCCTCCATCCGTATTAAATTAACCATTTTCGCAATGTCCCACCCATCGGCAAAACACTCCGATGATATTTTACCACATTTTTTTTGAAAAGAATAGAAAAAAAGAGCAAAACATTTTGCTCTTTTTTCATCAAATAATATACCAGCGTTAACGTGGGAACATCAAGAAAAACAGGACTTTACGCAATTTACCGGCACTGTTTCGAATAGCCTGTACGTATTCTCTCGTCTGTTTCCAGAACTTCTGCTGTTCCTCCGGCGATATATCATCGGGACTATAACCGCTGCGCCAGATCGTCTCGATATACCATTGCCGCTGCTCTTGCGAAACTGCTCCCTGTAAATTGGTTTCTAAAAGCTTCTGCAGCCCCTGTTCACCAGAACCTTTTGGTACGGCATTTCCGGCAAGCCACAATGCATCCATCAGATAAGAGATACTGCGTCCAACCGCAATTTTTCCCTTCTTCCTGCTCGCTGTCACGATCCTATGTTTTCGATTTTCCTGCCGCAGTCTAAAACACAACACGACAAAAATCACAAGCAAAACAAGCAAAATCAATACTATCTGCGGTACTGTCAAATGAACGGACCGCTTCTGTCCATTGTGATGATCCTTGGCGTTCTTTTCGCCCGACACATCCGCTTTCTGCTTTGGTGTTGGAACAGGTGTCGGTTCCAGCGTCTCAAGCGGCTCTTCATCCGGTTCCTGTGTGATAGCTGCCGCTGTCTCCGTTGGCTCCGGTGTGGCACTCTGCGCTTCTGCCGGTGCCGCCGTTGCTGTCGCCTCTGCCGATTGGTCATCTCCTCCATTCCCTGCCGTAGACGGCGTCATATCCCACGGCATCCATCCAAAGTGTTCGCCATATGTCTCCGTCCAGGCATGTGCATCAGAATCGATCACGGTCGCCGTGTACTTTCCGTCTTTCCCCTTATGAAAACTCTTCTTAGAAAGCCGATAACCGGATACATATCTCGCAGGCACACCCAGATCACGAAGTAATATCGTTGCCGCTGTCGCATAATGCTCGCAGTAACCTTTCTTTTGTCCAAACAAAAAGTATTCCGCATAGTCCTGCCCTGCCGGTACGCTGTCAAGCTTCAAGCTATAGGAAGTGTTTTCCGCCAAAAGCTCTGCAACACCATTTACCGCCCACAAAAGATCTCCTTCTTGGTCCGCTGAATAATAACCCTTAAAATATTTTTGGACAAGCTTTTTATATTTTTCTAACTCCGGTGCATTGTAGGATCCATAATGTCTCGAAGCATACTCCGTATATTTCTTTTCTATAGACTGTTCGATACTGCTGTACTCTAACGTATCATCCGAATCGTAATCGTCTTCGTACAAACTCGGATCATCAATTGAGGAAATATATGATTTCTGCTCCGTTTGTGACATTAGATAATAATCTGTCGTATAGGATTTCTTAGCCCGCTTGATCTCTCCATCTCCGATCAGTTTCACGACCGTGTCCGACGAGTTGCTGTCCCCCGTCTTCAAATTTGCAAAATACGGCAAAAACGCTTTGCCGCCAATGGGTGACATTCCATGATATTCCACTGTGATCTCGCCATTCTGTATCGCACTTTGCAGACTTTTTGAATAGGAAGCCTCCACTGCCAGAACTCCATAGTTCTGCCCCCAAAGGTATGTTTGCACATCTTCAAACTGTTCCTTAAACTCTTTGTCGTCTCCCGCAGACCATACACCATTATGATACGTCTCACCGGTAAAACCGCGAAAATACAGATCACTATCCGGTTCAAAATCCAAGGTGACCGTCATAATCTTTTTGCCGGTGTAATGCGGTGCAGTATTGCTCATGATGCCCTCGCCGCCAATGCCACCTTTGCTACGCACAAACTGTGCCGCCTGCTGGATCTTTTCGATCAACTGCTTCTCCAACTTCATCTCTTTACGCTGAAAAACAGCCGAATGCTTCAAAACCGGTTTCTCAATCTTATGTGTTACGACACCACCGACGCACATACTTACCGCCAGCAAAATACAGGCAGCAACTAACGCAGGCACGATGTTGTGCGGCATC
>ERZ840371.3758-NODE-3758-length-11986-cov-6.365435_pt1 | contig 11986 bp, 8 predicted proteins | sample MGYA00519937_ERZ840371 | MGnify/ENA primary metagenome ERZ840371 (study PRJEB31850, sample SAMEA3708873) | human gut metagenome | biome: human gut; feature: human-associated habitat; material: faeces | place: China | collected 2014 ... | reverse complement strand
TCCGCGACTACATCGCCTTCCCGAAGAACAACGCCGGCCGCGACGTGATGCTCGACGCCCCGGGCTACATCGACCAGTCGCAGCTCGACGAGTTGTATCTGTCGCTCGTAAAACCCGAATAGGCCCCGTTTTTGCCGGGTAATCCAGAAAACGAAAGACCGATGCCAGCACCTTTAGCCGAACGACTGCGCCCCCGCACGATAGACGAATATATCGGGCAGGAGCACCTCGTGGGCAAAAACGGGGTGTTCCGCAAGTTCTTCGAGACGGGCAACGTCCCGTCGTTCATCCTTTGGGGACCTCCGGGCGTGGGCAAGACCACGCTGGCGAAGATCGTCGCCACGCAGTTGGAACGCCCGTTCTTCACCCTCTCGGCCGTCACGTCGGGCGTGAAGGACGTGCGCGAGGTGATCGAGTCGGCGCGTAAGCAGCGGTTCTTCGACCAGAAGGCCCCGCTGCTGTTCATCGACGAAATCCACCGCTTCAACAAATCGCAGCAGGATTCGCTGTTAGGGGCCGTCGAACAGGGCGTCTTCACGCTCATCGGCGCGACGACCGAAAACCCCTCGTTCGAGGTGATCTCGCCGCTCTTGAGCCGCTGTCAGGTCTACATCCTCAAGTCGCTCGAAGACAAGGACCTGCAAACGTTGCTCGACCGCGCCCTGACTACCGACACCGAGCTGAAAGAGCGCGACATCGAGGTCACGGAGACCGGCGCGCTGTTCCGCTTCTCGGGCGGCGACGCGCGCAAGCTGCTCAACATCCTCGAAATCGTCGTCGGAGCCACCGACGGCAAGGTGACGATCACCGACCGGTACGTCACCGACTGCCTCCAGCAGAACATCGCTCTCTACGACAAGAACGGCGAACAGCACTACGATGTCATTTCGGCCTTCATCAAATCGGTCCGCGGCAGCGACCCCAACGCCGCGATCTACTACCTGGCGCGGATGCTGGCCGGGGGCGAGGAGCCGCGGTTCCTGGCCCGGCGTCTGGTGATCCTGGCCTCGGAGGACATCGGGCTGGCGAATCCCAATGCCCTGCTGCTGGCCAACGCCTGCTTCGACACGGTGCACAAGATCGGCATGCCCGAGGCGCGCATCACGCTGGCCGAGACGACGATCTACCTGGCCACCAGCCCCAAGAGCAATTCGGCCTACATGGCCATCAACAAGGCGATGTCGCTGGTCGAGCGCGACACCACGAACCGTCCCGTGCCGCTGCACCTGCGCAACGCCCCGACCCGCCTGATGGACAAGGCGGGCTACGGCAAGGGCTATAAATACGCCCACGACTACGCGGGGCATTTCGCCGAGCAGGAGTTCCTGCCCGAGAGCCTTTCGGGCACGAAGTTCTACGAACCCGACACGCAGAACGCCGCCGAGGCCAAAATCGCCGAACGGATGGCGCAGCTGTGGAAAGAGAAGTACCAATGAAACGCATCGGCATTATATCCGACACCCACGGAACCTTCGACGACACGCTCCGCGAATTTCTGAAAGACGTGGACGAAATCTGGCATGCGGGCGACATCGGCTCGATCGAGCTGGCCGACCGGATCGCCGCATTCAAGCCGCTCCGCGCCGTGAGCGGCAACATCGACGGCGGCATGACCCGCCGCGTCTACCCCGCGTTCCAGGTCTTCGAGTGCGAGCGGGTGCAGGTGCTGATGACCCACATCGGAGGTTATCCCCGCCATTACGACCCGCGCGCCGTGCAGAAAATCCAGTCCGTGCACCCGAAACTCTTCATCGCCGGGCATTCCCACATCCTCAAAGTCATCTACGATCCCGTCTACGACCTGCTCCATGTCAACCCCGGAGCCGCCGGGGAGTTCGGCTTCCACAAGGTCCGCACGGCCGTACGCCTTACGATCGACGGCGCGGAGATGCGCGACATGGAGGTCGGCGAGTGGCCCCGCAGCTGAAAACCCGGCGGGCGGAGAGCTAAAACCGACTGTCCGGGAGAGCCTTTTCCGTCACGAAATCACCCGAAATAAAATTTTATACCCCAAAAGGCCGAAAATGCATTCCGGTCGGATTTCGGTGATCGTCAGCGAAATATCCGGAACATTCCGGCAAGTCGCGCCATAAAAAAGCCAATTCTATACAATTCCGCCCGGAAACACTCCGATAAAGCCCGCAAGATATTGGAAGTCAGCCGGTAAACCCGATGCCTTGGGGCTGCTCCGAAAATGCCCGTCCGATGGAAACGCCTCTGCGTCAGCCACCAAAGCTCAACCACTAAACAAAAACGGCCGCATAATAATCACATACGCGCTCTCGTTAGTATGGCGAATTCATAACGACGACGCAACATGCAACCAAAAATTTCGAAAACGTTGGAGGGCATCATCGCCCGTTCGGCATTCAACACGACGAAGGCGGGAATGACGCATTCGCTCAAGGACTTCCTCACGCTGGAACTGCTCCGCGAAGAGGGGTCGCTCGCCTACCAGCTTTTATCCTCCCGGCTCAAGGACTGGGAGCTTTATCAGGTGCGCCTGCGCATCGAACGCGAGGTAATCAGCGCCAAACAGCAGGAGACCCGGTCGCCCGAGGAGTATTACCGCGACTTCACCGAGGAACTGCTCTCGATGCCGGGCGTCGCCCGGAGCGTGTCGACGGCCCACGCGCTGCTGGCCATCATCAGCGACCGTTCGACGGCGACCGCGCGCGTACTGGAGATGTACGGCGTGACGGCCGACAGCGTGTCGGGAGACCTGCAAAAATTCGCCGTGGGCGACGACTTCCGCACCGAAGTGCAGGTTCACATGCTCGACTTCGGCGAGGAGAACAGGAACGAGGAGAAAGGCCCGGCCCACCTGCTGGACAAGTTCGGCGTGAACCTCACGCGGCTGGCCCGCGAGGGGAAGATCGACCCGGTCATAGGCCGCGAGCAGGAGATCGAACGCGTGGTGCAGATCCTCTCGCGCCGCAAGAAGAACAACCCGATCCTGATCGGCGAGGCCGGCGTGGGCAAGAGCGCCATCGTCGAAGGGCTGGCGCTGCGCATCGCGCGCGGCGAAGTGCCCTACACCATCGCCGACAAGACGCTCTTCTCGCTCGACGTCTCGTCGCTCGTGGCGGGCACAAAGTTCCGCGGCGAGTTCGAGGAGCGCATGCAGCAGCTGCTGGACGAACTGCGCAAAGCCAAGGACACGATCATCTTCATCGACGAGATACACACCATCGTGGGCGCCGGCTCCACGCAGGGCAGCCTCGACACGGCCAACATCCTCAAACCGGCCCTCGCGCGCGGCGAACTGCAAACCATCGGCGCCACGACGCTCGACGAGTACCGCGAGAACATCGAGACCGACTCGGCCCTCGAACGCCGCTTCCAGAAGGTGGTGATCGAGCCGACGACACCCGAGCAGACGCTCCAGATCCTGCGCAACATCGCGCCCCACTACGAGCGCCACCACAAGGTGCACTACACCGAAGAGGCGTTGCAGGCCTGCGTGACGCTCACCGGGCGTTACGTCACCGACCGCTATTTCCCCGACAAGGCCATCGACGCGCTGGACGAGGCCGGCTCGCGGGCGCACCTGCAATCGGCACGCGAACCGGAGGAGCTGCGGGCCATGAAGACGGCGCTCAGCGACGTCAGGCGCGAACGCCGCGAAGCGGTCGAAGCGCTGGTCTACGAGAAGGCCGCTTCGGCGCGCATGCGGGAAATCGCGCTGCGCTCGAAGCTGGGCGAGAGCCGCGCCGAATGGAAGCGCTCGCTCGAAAGCAATCCCGTGGAGATCACCGCAAGGCATATCCAGGAGGTGATTACCGCCATGACGGGCATCCCTGCGGAGCGCGTCTCGGACGGCGAGATGATCCGTCTGCAAACCCTGCGCGAACACCTCGCCAAGCGTGTCGTGGGACAGCAGGAGGCCGTGGAGAAGATTTCGCGCACCATCCGCCGTTCGCGCGCCGGACTGAAGGACGAAAACCGCCCCATCGGCGTCTTCCTCTTCGTCGGGCCCACGGGCGTCGGCAAGACGCTGCTGGCCAAGGAGGTGTCGAAATGGCTATTCGACGAGCACCGCGGGCTGATCCGGATCGACATGAGCGAATACGGCGAAAAACACAACGTGGCGCGCCTGATCGGCTCGCCCCCGGGATACGTCGGTTACGGCGAAGGAGGCCAGTTAACGGAGGCCGTGCGTCGTCAGCCCTACGCCGTGGTGCTCTTCGACGAGATCGAGAAGGCCCATCCCGAGGTCTTCAACGCCATGTTGCAGATCTTCGACGAAGGGCACCTCACCGACGGCTCGGGACGCAAGGTCGACTTCCGGAACACGATCATCATTATGACCTCGAACGTGGGTTCGCGGGCCGTGGTCCGAAAATCGGTGCAGGTGGGTTACAGCACCACCTCGAAGAGCGCCGTGGCCGACCGGACGCCCCAGAGCGAGTACCGCAAGGCTCTGGAGCACACCTTCGCCCCGGAGTTCCTCAACCGCATCGACGACATCGTGCTGTTCCGCACGCTGGAGATCGCCGACGTGGAACGGATCGTCGACCTGGAATTGCAGGGGCTGATGGCCCGCACGGGCAGGCTGGGCTACAAGGTGAAGATCACCGAAGGGGCCAAACGCCGGCTGGCGGCCATGGGCTACGAGTCGCGCTACGGCGTGCGTTCGCTCAAGCGGACGCTGATGGACAACGTCGAGGAACCGCTCTCGACGCTGATCATCGACGGCAAGCTCCACGAGGGCGACACCGTGATCGTGGAGTCGGACAAGGGCCGCGGCGTGAAACTGCGCGTGGCATAACCGACCGCTCGCAGAGAGGGACCGGGATCGTTTCCCGGCCCCTTTTCGCATTTTTCCGGCAGGAAAGGATGCGATATTTTCCATTTTTCCTAAATTTGTGCGAATATTTCATACCTCTTCACTGAAACCGAATGCGTCCGATTTCTCTGAAAACCCTCTCCGGGGCCTTGTTTATAACCCTCTGCGCCGCGACGACGGCGTTCGCCGCAACCACTGAAGCCGACAGCCTGTCCGCAGCGCTGTCCCGGGCGCGCACGCCCGCCGAACGGGAGCAGACCTATGTCCGGCTGGCCGACCTCTGCGCCGACAGCACGGCGCTCGCCGCCCTCTACTGGGAAGCCGCACTCACCGAAGCCGCCGGAGCCGGAGACGACTACGGATGCCGGGAGGCGCTGGACCGGCTCGTGCAGGGATTCTCGGCGAAGCAGCCCGAACGGGCTTTGGAGTACGTCCGCCTTGCGGACAGCCTCCTGCCCGACCGCCGCTTCGCGCTGTTCCGTGCATCGCTCAACGCCTTCTGGCTCTGGAAGCAGATGTCGGTGGCCAACTCGTTCGAGGCGATCGACCGCGCGCTGGCGAAGTTCCGCGAGCGGCAACCGGGCAGCCTCACCCCCGAGGAGGAGATCGAATGGGAATTCCTCACGGGACTCTCCATCGACTATTCGTCGATCGCCACCGAAGCCTACGGCAACATTCCCCAGGCCATCCCCTATGTGGAGCAGGCTCTCGCCAAGCTCGAAAAATACCCGCTGGAGGAACGCGTCCACTTCGAAAAACTCTGCCGCGAGGAACTTGCAGACATCTATCTCTACGCCGACGATCCGCGCGCCGCCGGTCAGATCGGCCGGTGCATCGACCTGCACCGCGCATGGGTGGCGGCCGACAAACGTTTCGAACGCCCCCGCCGCGACTCGGCGGAATACCTGATGCGGTCCTACGGCAAGATGGTCTTCCTGGGCGGCCTCCTCACCCGGGAGGAGGTGGACGGCTACTACGACAAATGCATGGAGCTGGCGCGCGGGCGCGGCGACCGCGAGGAGATATACAACACCAGCGCCCGTTATTACCGGGACAGGGGCGACTACGAGCGGAGCACGGCCTACATGGATTCGCTGCTGACCCACTACGCCGAGACCGGCAAAAAGGCGGATCTCGGCTCCATCTACATAGCGCAGTCGCACCTGTATGAAAAGGCGGGCGATTACGCAAAAGCCCTCGAAGCCATGCGGAAAGGCAACGACTTCCGTTACCACAGCCGCATGGATCAGGCGCAGAGCAAGCTGGCCGAGATGCAGGCGCTCTACGACGTCAACCGCCTCGAACTCGAAAAGTCCCGGCTGGCCGACCGCAACAAACTCTTCCTGCTTGTCGCCGGCGGCATCGTGCTGCTGCTGCTCGCCGGCTGGGCCGCCTACCAGCAGGCGATGGTCCGGCGGCTGAAGCTGGCGCGCACGCAGTTCATGGCGGCCAGCGAAGAGGCGCAGCGCCAAAGCCGCCGCGCCCAGGAGAGCGAAAAAATGAAGACCGCCTTCATCAACTCGATGTGCCACGAGATACGCACGCCGCTGAACGCCATCAACGGCTTCTCCGAACTGCTGCTCACGGAACAGGAGCCTGCGGCCCGGCAGGCTTTTCAGGCCGAGATCTGGAAGAGCACCACGGCCCTGACCGCCCTGCTGGAGAACATGCTCGAACTCTCGCAGCTCGTCAGTTCCGAAAGCCCGCTCCCGGTCGCCCAGACCGACATCCGCCTGCTCTGCGCCGAACGGCTGGAGCTACAAAAGCAGCTCGGCGACAATCCGGCGGTCGAATACGTCAACGAAGCGGGAACGGAGATCGAGATACCCACCAATGCCTTCTACCTGACGCGCGTCGTCGACAACCTGCTGCATAACGCCGCCAAGTTCACCGCCGCAGGACGCATCACGCTCCGTTACCGCAACGACGAGCCCCGGCGCACGTTGCAAATCAGCGTCAGCGACACGGGCATCGGCATCCCGCCCGAAAAGCAGGAGTGGGTGTTCGAACGCTTCACCAAGGTCGACCCCTTCAAACCCGGTTCGGGCATCGGGCTTTACCTCTGCCGCCTGATCGTCACCCGCCTCGGGGGCGACATCCGCGTCTGCCCCGAATACAGCGGGGGCTGCTGCATCCGCATCGAACTGCCCTACTGATCCGCACCGCGGGCACTTTCGCAGCCCCTTCCGGCGTTTTTTCCGCCCCGGGAGGGGTTTGTGAATTGCAATCCCGGCGGAAATGGCTATCTTTGCACCTCAATACCCGAATCGAATGTACAGTTTCGCAACATACAAAGACCAATACAAAGCCAACCTGCGGCTGGCGCTGCCCGTGGTGCTGACACAGCTGGGGCAGATCCTCACGCAGGTCGCCGACAACCTGATGGTCGGCCGCTACGGAGGCAGCGACCCCACGCCGCTGGCCGCCGTGTCGTTCGGCGGCGCCGTCTTCTTCATCCTCTTCATCGCCGCCATCGGCATCGCACTGGGCATGACGCCCCTCGTGGGCGAACTCTACGCGCAGGGCGACCGCGAGAAATCGTCGGGACTGCTCCAGAACGGCATTCTCTTCTACGGACTGCTGGGCGTGGCGATGGCCGCCGTGCAGTACGCCGTCATCCCGCTGATGTACCACCTCGGCCAGCCCGCCGAAGTGGTCGACATGGCCATCCCCTATTACAGGATGCTGGTGTGGAGCATGCCGTTCATCATGCTGTTCTTCACCTTCAAGCAGTTCCTCGAAGGCGTGGGCAACACGAAGGTCGAGATGTTCGTCACGATCGCGGCCAACCTCGCGAACATCGGCTTCAACTGGGTGTTCATTTACGGCCGCTACGGATTTCCCGAGATGGGCGCCGAGGGCGCGGGCCTGGGCACGCTGATGTCGCGCATCATCGCCCCGATGCTGATGATCGGCTACTTTTACAGCCGCAGCAAATACCGCGTCTATCTCGAAGGCTTTTCGCCGCGCAACTACTCGTGGGCGTCGGTCAGACAACTGCTGCACATGGGCCTGCCGATCTCGATGCAGATGTTCCTCGAAGCCTCGGCCTTCGTCGGCACGGGAATTATGATGGGGTGGTTCAACAAGGAGACGATGAGCGCCAACCAGATCGCCACGACCATCGGCAACTGCGCCTTTATGATCGTCATGTCGATCGGCGCGGCCACCACCATCCGCGTGTCGCACTGCTACGGCGCGCGCGACATCGGCCAGCTGTCGCTCGCGGCCAAGGCGTCGTACCACCTCGTGCTGGCGTGGAACGCCCTCGCAGCGCTGGTTTTCATCACGATGCGCAACGTGATCCCGACCTTCTTCACCACCAACGCCGAGGTGATCGCCATCGCCTCGAACCTAATGGTCTTCGCTGCGCTCTACCAACTGTCGGACGGCATCCAGAACGTCTCGGTGGGTATCCTGCGGGGCATTCAGGACGTGAAGATCATCATGCCGATCGCCTTCGTCTCCTACTGGCTGCTGAACCTCCCGGCGGGCTACCTGTTCGGTTTCACGATGGGCATGGGTCCTTCGGGGCTTTTCCTGGGCTTCTCGTTCGGACTGTCGGCCGCAGCCGTGATGATGATCCTGCGCATCCGCCGCAGCATCAGCCGTTTGCATGCAAACGGGAATTCACAATCCACAATTCTCAATTCATAAATTCAGTTTGCAGGCATAGTTCCCGAATAAGCCAAAATTGTGAATTCTGAATTCTGAATTCTGAATTATTTTGTATCTTTACGCAAATTATACCCAATCATGGATACCGAAAAACGACATACGGGTGCCTGCAAACCCGAAGTGGGCCGCGGGTGCGCCTTTTGCAACTGCGGCTCGGAGCCGGAAGCCAAACTCTGCGACGGGTGCTTCAAGCTCCACGAAACGGCCTGGCTCGACGAATACCCGGTCAACATGCCGAGCGACATCGTCGAGGTGCGTTTCAAGAACCCCCGCCGTTCGTTCTACCAGAACGTCAACAACCTCGACCTCAAACGGGGCGACATCGTAGCCGTCGAAGCGTCGCCGGGCCACGACATCGGCGTCGTGTCGCTCACGGGCGACCTGGTGGCGCGCCAGATGCGCCGCACGGGATTCAACCCCTACAACGGCGAATACAAGAAGATCTACCGCAAGGCCAAACCCTACGATATCGAAAAGTGGCAGGAGGCCATCGCGCTGGAGCACGAGACGATGATCGCCTCGCGGCAGATCGCCGCCGACATGGGCCTGAACATGAAAATCGGCGACGTGGAGTATCAGGGCGACAAGATCAAGGCCATCTTCTACTACATCGCCGACGAGCGCGTGGACTTCCGCGAACTGATCAAGGTCTTCGCCGAGCAGTTCCACATCCGCATCGAGATGAAGCAGATCGGTGCACGGCAGGAGGCGGGCCGCATCGGCGGTCTGGGAGCCTGCGGCCGCGAGCTGTGCTGCGCGTCGTGGATTTCGAGCTTTTCGAGCGTCACGACCAACACCGCGCGGATGCAGGAGTTGTCGCTCAATCCGCAGAAACTGGCAGGGCAATGCTCGAAGCTCAAATGCTGTCTGGCCTACGAATACGATACCTATGCCGATGCGCGGCGCGATTTCCCGCGCGTGAAGGAGCCTTTGCAGGCGCTCGACGGCGAATATTACCTCGTCAAAAGCGATATTCTGGCGCGCACGATGCAGTTCAGCAGCAGCAAGGATGCGCTGGTGAACGTCACCACGCTTTCGGTCGAGCGCGTGAAGGAGATCCAGGCGCTCAACCGTGCCGGCAAGAAGGTCGACCGGCTGCTCGCCGAGCAGGATGTTCCGGCCGCCGCGGAGGAACCGACCTATCGTTCGGAGGAGGACAGCATCACCCGTTTCGACGGCAAGCGCCGCAACAACAAGCGCCGTCGCGGCGACCGGAAGGGCCCGACGCGCGACAGGGCGGCCGAAGGCGCTGCGGGAGCGGAGGTTGCAGCCGGATCGGAAGCCGGCGCTTCGGATCGGGGACAACGGGGTGCGCGTCCCGTCCGCAATCCGCAAAAAGGCGGCGGTTCGGTCAGCGGCGGCGGTGAAAACGGTGCGTCGCAGGGCGGCGAACGGCCGCGCGGGGAGCGTCGCTCCGGACGTCGCGGAAACGGCGGCCGCAACGGTGAAAACCGCGGCGGTGAAGGTCGCAACGGCGACGGTCGCGGCGAGCGCAGCCGGCAGGGCGGCCGCTCCAATCGCGGCGGCAGTCAGGGAAATGCCAACCGTCCGGCGTCGGGCCCTTCGGGGGAGAACGGCGGCGGCAAGGGCGATAAGGAGTAATGGACCGAAACGGGACGGGCGCGGATGCGTCTGTCGCTGAACGAATCCGCCTGCGAGGGCGGATTCTTGACTGAGAGGCGCAGATGAAAGGGGCGAAACGGATTCTTCGTGCGGGATTGCTGCTGGCGTTGCTGCCGGCGGCCGGTTGTCTTTCGCCGCATCGGAGTGCGGTGGCCGATGTCGATCCGCTCGGATGGCGGGAGGCCGCGGAGGTGCGTTTTCCGAATGCCGATACGCTCGCGGTATGCGACCTGTGGCTCGTCGTGCGTTACGACGCGGCCTTCGCGGGCGGGCCGGTCGATCTGGAAGTGACGACCGTCGCGCCCGATTCGCTCCGCGCGACGGAGCCTTTCACGCTGCGGCTCGCCCTCTCGCGCGGGCCGTCGCCGCTGCTGTGCGATACGGCGGTGCTCTACCGGCGGCGTGCGGTGCTACGCTGTGCGGGCGACTACCGGATGACGATCCGTCCCTGCCGTCCGGTACGCGGCATCGAGGCCGTGGGGGTTACGATTGAAAAAAGCATTTGACGATCATGGGAAAAGATAAGTTGAAGAAATTCGCCGAGAACAAGACGTTCCGCTGCCTCGTTCAGCCCGAATTCGACGAGATTTTCGGCAAGGATCATCCGCTCAAAGGGCGCTGGCACGCCGATTTCTTCCGCAACGACCGCCCCATCGTGCTCGAACTGGGGTGCGGCAAGGGCGAGTATACCGTCGCACTGGCGGCCGACGATCCCGCGCGCAACTACATCGGGGTGGACATCAAGGGCGCGCGCATGTGGCGCGGCGCGAAGACCGCCACCGAGCAGGGGATGGACAACGTGGGATTCCTGCGCACGCGCATCGAGTTCATCACGTCGTTTTTCGCGCCGGGCGAGGTGTCCGAACTGTGGATCACCTTCCCCGATCCGCAGCTCAAAACGCGGCGTGCCAAGAAACGTCTCACCGCACCGCCCTTTCTGGCCTGCTATGCGCAGCTGCTCGCACCGGGCGGCTGGATCAACCTCAAAACCGACTCGCAGCACCTCTACCGCTATACGGGCGAGGTGATCCGCCGCTGCGGACTGCGCTGCGCGGTCTCGAATCCCGACATCTACGGCACGGGATACGCCGACAAGGTGCTTTCGATCAAGACGGCCTACGAACAGATGTTTCTCGATCGCGGCCTGCCGATCACCTATACCCGCTTTACGCTGGACGACACCGTGCGCTTCGACTGGTTCGACTGGGAGGAGGACGACAAGCTCAAATGCGAGAAGGACTGCGAGGAGGCGCGCAGGAGGTGAACGCTGCGGAGTGGGCGAGAGGGCTTCGCGTCCGGCGGCTTTCCGTCCGGCGTGGCGCGCAGGGACGGCTTCCCGCCGTGCTCCTGAAACGTTGAACCCGACGAGTTGAACCGAAATTTGAGAAACAGACTGATATTCGGAGCGGCCGTATTGCTGCTGGCTGCCTGCGGCGGGGAGTATACGCCCCGCACGGGCGACCTGCTGTTCCAGCTCACGGCGGCGGAGGGGATGACCGATGCCATCGTGGCGGCGACGGAGCGCGGCGGAGCCGTGACCTTCTCCCATGTGGGAATCGTCGAAGCGACGGCCGGCGGCGCGTTCGTCGTCGAGGCGGTCGATACGAGCGTGCGGCGCACGCCGCTCGGGGAGTTTCTGGCCCGTTCGGCGCGGCGCGGCGGGCGGCCGATAGCAGCCGTCGGACGGGTGCGCGGTGCGGACAGCACGGTGGTGCGGCGTGCGTTGCGACGTGCGCACGAGCGGCTGGGACTTCCCTACGACGACGAGTTTCTGCCCGCCAACGGCAAACTCTATTGCAGCGAGCTGGCGTGGGAGTGTTTCGTGGCGGCCGACGATTCGACGCATCTGCTCCGGAGCCGGCCCATGACCTTCCGCACGGCCGACGGCGAGCTGCC
>ERZ840371.3752-NODE-3752-length-11997-cov-2.872551_pt1 | contig 11997 bp, 8 predicted proteins | sample MGYA00519937_ERZ840371 | MGnify/ENA primary metagenome ERZ840371 (study PRJEB31850, sample SAMEA3708873) | human gut metagenome | biome: human gut; feature: human-associated habitat; material: faeces | place: China | collected 2014 ... | reverse complement strand
TATTGCTTGGCTTCATCGAAACGGCGTACGTGCAGATAACAGTCGCCTATGCGATTGTAAGCATCTGCGAGTGCAGTGGGATTTTCTCCTTTTTCCAGTTGTGTGAATTTCAGGAAACGGTTCTGGGCAAGTGTGTAATCTTTCTCATGAAAAGCTATGTAGGCCAGATTATAGTATGCCAGTGCATAAGTTTCTGTATTTCTGTCCGGAGTAAGATTCAGATATTCACTGAAGTTACTTGCTGCTTCCTGCATCCGGTTCAGACGATAATAAGCTTCTCCTCTCCAATAAATAGCATCCGCCTTGTTTTGCAGATTATATTGTCCCAAGGCTACAGACTGGTTAAAGTAACCGATAGCTTCCTGGAATTGTGCATTGGCAAAAGACTGTGTACCGAGATGGAACAAGATTTTCTGTTTCGCCTCCAGAATTGCAGTGCCCGGGTGAGCGATTCGTTCGATGGATTTCAAGGCGGCTTCGTAACTGCGGGTATTCATGTATACCTCTACCAGATAACTGCTGACTTTGTCTACATATTGGGAATTCGGGAATTCATTAAGGAATTTCTCGAAAACAGTAACAGATTCACCGAAAGCGGAATAGGAGGTCTCGTGAATACAAAGGGCGTAATTGTAAGCAGCCTGCTCTTTGACTTGCATATCTGCATTGGAGGCAGCAGCTTGCTCAAATGCCATGCGTGCCTTGTTCTTATCTGACATTTGCAGATAAGCCAACCCCATGTGCAGATAGGCATTTTGTGCCAGTGCGTCATTTTCAGCGGTTACTTCGCCGAGGGTATTGGCCGCTTTGGAGTATACACCGCAGTTGTAGTACGAAAGTCCCAGCATATAGAGTGCATCCCGACGGGGGGCAGCCTCTTTATTGTTTTCCAGATACTTTTCAAATGCTTCCATGGCTTCGTGATACTTTCCGAAGTGATAGTCGGCATCACCGAGAACACGGTACATTTCAGCTGTATATTCATTATTCGGGTAGGCGGACAGATAATTCTGCGCTACTATTTCCGCTTTATCATAATTCTTTTTAATCAGGTAAATCTCTGCGATATAATAAGGTGCAAGCGCTTTGTATTTGGCGTTATCCTGTAAAGACAGGAAGCCGGTCATTGCTTCGTCATAACGTTGCTGGGTGTAGCGGATATAAGAAATGTAGTATGTGCAATCGGCTGCATACTTTTTACTGGTGCTACGGAGAGTTTCGAACCATATGGCAGCTTCTTTCACATTACCTGTTTTCAAATAGCAGGTTGCCAGACGGTACGTCATATCGTCGCGTTCTTCATTTCCCAACAGATCGAGACGGGCAGAATTGAACATAGCCATGGCTTCATCATATTTTCCTTCGAAGAAATACACGGATGCCATAAGTGCATAAATGCGATTGGCATAGGGTGTATCAGGATATTCATCCAGATAGGCCTGCAATTTGTCTAAACTTTTAAGGTCTTTTAGTTCGTAGGCAGCACATACCAGCATATACTCGGCTTCCATTCGTTCGCCTGCGACAGGCAGGGGCTTGCCTTCTGCATCTATCTGGCGTACGAATGCTTGCAACGGTGGGATGGCAGCTGCATACGCTTTTTGTTGGAACAGTGACTGTCCTTCCTGGTAAAGTCGTTGAGGGGAAGTGATATTCTCGCTGGTCTGTGCCGTAGCGAGCAAAGGTGCACAGCAGAGTGCCGTGCATAGTATTCGGGAGAGTTTATTCTTCATAATGCAACGCGTTTTTACAAAAGTACGGGTTTTAAGTCGAATTTGTTACACTTGTTTGGCTTTTTTAGGATATACCGTGGTCTGTGCGAATCATTATTCGCCCATTTCTTTCAGAAATATTCCTACCCCTTTGCGGATGGAACTTAGTCCGAAATCTTCTGTATGTATATCTTTCAGTGGCAGAAAGAAGACGTCTGCGGCATCATCCATTGCTTGGTAATGCAAGGTGTCAGTTACTGTACAGCGGAAGAATAAATCCAGAGTATGGACGGTGAAACCGGAATACACATATATATTGGGCAAAGAGAATAAATATTCCGCCTTTTTCACTTCCATTCCGGTTTCTTCTTTTACTTCGCGGCTGACTCCCTCTTCTCCGGTTTCCGCCATGTCGATAAAGCCACCCGGCAAATCCAGAGTTCCTTTAGCCGGATCCTTGGCACGGCGGCATACTAATAATTCGTTCCGTTCATTCATTATCAGTGCCACGGTGGCGGCAGACGGGTTGAAGTAATAGACGAATTCACAGTCGGCACAACGTTTGGACTTTTCATTGTTGATTTCAAAATGCACGGAGCCACACTTGGGGCAGTATTTGAATTGGGAAAAAGGATGTTCCATAAATGGTTGAATATTAGGTTTTAAAATTATGTATCCAGCAGCCATTTCCAGATGGGGATAACTTTTATCTCTATGCCGTTTTTTTGAATAGTCTCCTCTTCATCGTAGGTGATGACGAGTAACGTCTCTACCGCTTGTGTTTCTGCTATTTTCAATAAAGCGTCTGTTTCTCTTTTACGGGTGGATTCTTCTTTTAGGCTATAGGATACTTGTACGGCCAATTTTGCAGTAGGGATGTAAAAGTCTACTTCTATATTTTGTTGATAAAAATAGAGTTCCTCTTCATATTTCTTTTTTAATGAGATGGCAACTATATTTTCCAATAACGAGGTCACCGGGTCTATTAGGAATAAGTTCAGCAGCCCATTGTCGATGAAATAATATTTCCGGTTCGATATTTTCTCTACTAATTTGCTGGCATAGTTTTCAAGTGAGAAGAATAGCCATGTGGCTTGCAAGAAATTAAGGTAATCGATAATGGTGTCCGTTGAAACTTTGGCGCCTGTTGTTGAAACGATATTGGTCAGACGGTTGAAAGAAGAAGGTTGTTTCACACTTTCAGCCAGTTTACGAATCAAGACTTTCATAGCGAGGTCATTGCGAATGGAATAACGGGTTATCAGGTCACCGAAGAAAATCTTATTGAATAGATTACTGAGCCATTGCCGTTTTTCTATTGTTTCTATGAGCATTAATTCGGGTAGACCTCCATAACTGAAATAGTCGGAGAATGTCCGGACTATCTCTGTACGGTTTTTGTAATACCATGTTGGTCCAATCTCAATTTTAGAAGCTTTCAGAAATTCAGAAAAGGAGAAAGGATATACATTTTGTACTATATATCGCCCTCCCAGTGTAGTAGCAATTTCGGCACTCAGCATTTTGGCATTGCTGCCGGTAATATAAACGCGATACTGTTGGTCGGCCAGACGGCGTGCAAATTTCTCCCAATGCTCCACAATCTGTATTTCATCCAGAAAAAAGATAGGTTTATGCGGATAAAGTTCTTCGTAAGAAACTTTGATAAGGTCCAAATCTTCTACAGTCAAATTGACCAGGCGATCGTCTTCAAAGTTGAAATAGAGAATTTCTTCCGGTTGATGTCCATCATTCAACAAGCTTTGTATTTGTTGGTACATCAGATAGGATTTCCCGGCTCGTCGGAGTCCCACGAAGACATAGTTCAACTGATGAGATAGATGTATTTCACGCTCTATTAATGTAATATTAGCAACAAATTGCTGATATTCAATGATTAAACGTTTGATGGTGTCTTTGTCCATATCTCTTTTTGTAATTGATGACAGGCAAATATACGAATAGTTATCGAATATATTCGATAAAATGAATATGTTATTATCGAATATACTCGATAATAAAGGTCCTATCACTCATTCATCATGGTGTAGGACCTTTCTTTAAATTAACAAACAATTTACTTATTGAACCAGAATCTTTTTTCTAGCCAGCAGATAGATGCCTTTTCCCAATCCGGTGACAGCAGTGGTGCCTTCCTGTACTTCAACCTGACGTACCATGTGTCCGGCTGTGTCGTAAATGGAAAGCGTACGCTCGCGGTCGCTCTTGATGTAAAGAACACCATATCGGACATAGATTTCCATTCCATGCGTCGGAAGGTAGTTCTTCTATGCTGGTGATTTCTCCTCCTATTCCTCCGATACTGTAAAGTTTCGGTGCATTGATTGCCGCCTCTTTGCTAATCAGATAAGCTTCGAAGGGTTGCACATCGCGCAAGTTACGGATGAATGCGCCACCCGGGGCGATATTCTCATACGTAGCCGGGTTAATGGCATATACCGTATCGTGTTTGAATACAGTTTCGTAGGCGGGAATCATTATTCGATTACTTCCTTCTATGCGGGCAAGTTCTTTGTAAGAAGTAGCTTTAACCTCTACACCGCCGGCATCTTCGGCATGGAACTGTACTTCTCCGCTGATGTTGAATTCGTCTTCATACGACTCGCTGTTTGGCAGTGAGATGATGTAGGGCTTGTTTGCTTTCATGGCAGTGGTATGTTCAAAGCCATCGGTTGTCATCTGAGCCAGCCAGAAAGGTTTGACTCCTTTCTTTCCGCTGTTGAAAGGTGCCAGTTCTCCTTGCTTCTCGTTGCTGAAACTTTGTACATCAAATGGCAGTACGATTGCTTCCCATCCGGCGGCATTGATTTTGTTACCGGACTTCATGCTGAAGTTACGTTTGTAGGTAATGTCTTTTGCTTTGAATGCCTGTGGAGAGCGGAAACCTTTGCCATGAGTCAAAGAAATCTTTTCTGCCATGCCGTTAATTACCACGTTGCCTTCATAAGTACATCCGGTTCCTTCGGGAGCGAAGATCAACAAATTCCCCATCTTGGCAGGCGTATCAAAGCTTTCGGCGGTGATGGCGGCTTGTACATTCCAGTTTATCAGTAATAGCTGATTGCAGCCGTTGAATACGGCTTTCTCTACGGAAGTCACGCTGGCGGGGATTTCTATTTCTGTCAATCCGGTACAATTGTTCAAAGCTGCGGTTGCAATCTTCGTTGTATGGTTGGAGAGTACAAGGCGTGTCAGGTTGGGCAGATTGCAGAACATATAATCTCCGGTAATATCATTGGCAGTCAGATAATTCTGATAATATTTATCTCCACCTTCCACGATGCGTGCTCCGCTGATGTCGAGTCGTTGCAGGTTCTTCAAACTACGGATGAATTTGATATCTGTTCCGTTGAGGTAACCGGTTAGTGTCAGGTTGACGATGGCTTCCGGATCGCCTGCTAATTCGGGTAAAGTTCCGGCGGGTTCCACATAGATGGTGTCGGAGGTGTTTTGCCCGATACAGACAATGGTGATGGCATCCTTGTTATAGGTTTCATCTCGGGTCGCATCATGCAACAGGGCGTAGTAGGTGCCTTTTTCCAGGGTCTCTATTTTCTTTCCTGCCAACAACTCACCGCTGGAGAAGGTATAAACCAGCTCTTTTTTTGCATTGAACAGTGTGAGGAAGCAAGGCTGATCTGCTTTCCAGTAGACGGAATCTTCTTTATTGATGTCGATGCTGATTGCAGCCAGATTCCGGTTTGCCGGCTTGGCGATGCTTTCCCCTTTATTTATAGACAGTGGGTGTGCTTCCAGTTCTATCTGGCTGGTGTGCACAAAGGTGTCCATCTCTACTGTACTCCATTTATCCGCTATGTCCTTAAACTGTAAGTTCAGCTGCAGGGAATCGGTCCAGGCAAATGTACCTTTCCGGTTTTCTTTATCCGAACTGGTCAGTTGAATCTTTTGAGGCATAGATTCCGGAATTATATATGGAGGTATATCAAGGAGGAAACCATTCCATTCTAAAGGATTAACGGGAGTGATGTCTACAATCTTTAAAGTGTTTAGATCATCATTCAGCCAATAACCATAATTGCTGATCTTATTATCTGTTACTGCACTGGTTTTCATCAGATATTGCGTCAGCAAATTACTCCAATTTCCGAGTTTATCTTTTGCGCGGAAATTAAGATAATGTACACCTTGACGTAAAGATGAAGCATCTAAATCGAAAGTGATTACTCCGTTCGTGTTTTCTACAGTTTTCCGTTCTGCATAATCTGAATCCAGCCAGTATTCGTAACTTATCAATGAATTATCTGCTCTGTTGTCGCTACTGGTTTGATAAAAGAACTGCGTCAGTAGATTACTCCAATTCCCGAGTTTATCCTTTGCCCGTAAATTGAGGTAATGCATGCCTTGGCGTAAAGTTGATGTGTCCAGATTGAAAGTGATTACTCCTTTGGTGCTTTCTACGTTTTTTCGTTCTGCATAATCCGTATCCAGCCAGTATTCGTAACTTGTTAGTGAATTATCTGCTCCGTTGTCGCTACTGGTACGATAGAAGTACTGGGTTAGAGGCGTACTCCACTTACCTTTATCGTCTTTGACGCGAAAGGTAATGTAGTGCATGCCTTGATGGAATGTAGATATATCTGCATCAAAAGAAATATCGGATTGCATATGTGCGGTATAAACTTTTGATGGAAAATCTGTATCAAACCAGTATTCATATCCTACTAGATTTTGTCCTCTTATTGAGGTTGACAAGAAGAATAGAAATAGTATATAGGTGAGTCTTTTCATCTTGTTTCAGTGTTAAAGGGTATTGTCGCCGATTTCTACTTTGATGTTTACTTTCAATTTCCCATTTTCTGTCTTAGGAGCAATTTTTTTAGAGATGATATGAGGAATGGTGAGAGTAGTGTTGAAAGGGCTAACATTACCATAAATACCGACTTGTGTACCATCAGTACCTATATAAGCTGTTTGGGCTTCGTTAGTGAGTTCATACATTTCATCATCGCTATATATTTGAATATCTTTATTGAGGAGGGTATTATATTCAACGTTTAGCCAATTATTATCTTTAGTTATAACATTACTAAGGAAATCTCCTTCTGTACAAAATACATTGTTATAGACTGAACATGCAGGATGAAGAGGGTTAAAACTGCCACTTGAATATTCAAAATCGTAATCACCATGAATACTTCGATATATTATATTGTTTTTCAATGTTGCTCTAAGGTTATTTAGTACAGTAAAGATTATACAATTTTGTATGTTTATGGTTGAAGTATCTCTATTTCTGCCTAAAGCATTGACTATGCAGTTACTGATGCTCATATTTTGTGATTCTCCGGGCTCAAACCATGCTGCAAAACGACAATGATTAAATTGTACATCTTTAGAAGTAGTCATATCATTATTATATTGACTTTTCCATAGTGCAAAATTTTGAAATCTACATTTTATAAATGAAGCTGAAGCTAAATGCTTCTTTACCCAAACTCTATTGTTTGAATAAATACCTTCTATATAAAGACCTTCTGCAGGCTGTCCATTAACGGAATCTAATGCGATAGTGAAATCACCATTGATACGAGTGGCATATGCAATATTTCCTTCTTTTTCTGTGGCTTCGCTGGAGTGCATTACATATCCATTACCATAAATAGATACAGCTTTGGTAATATCTGTAGCATTAAATGTGCTGGGACCTAATATAATTGTATTACCATTTTCAGCAGCTGCCATTGCTTCTTTATATGCGTCCGCTCCATAAAAGAGTTGTGTTGTTTCTCCTTTCTGTAAAGTTACTATAGGAACTTCTTGTGCTTTTACACCACCTGTTGCGGCGAAAATCATTACTAATGAGAAAAATACCTTTTTCATAATCATAATTATTTAGTAGTTAATAGTTTGTTAATTGATTTTGTTTCAGGGAATGCCGGGTCATCAATGCTCGGGTCGGTTTTCTTAGTACGGGCGGTTGTTGTACTGCTGTATGCGTATCCGTTTTTATTATGAGCATACGCCCGTATATAATAAGTTGTGTACCCGATAAGCCCTGTTATTGTTACTGACGCTTGCCCTGTAGTGCCATTTGTTTTAATAATTCCTTCATTTTCTTCTATAGTGGGTGTTCCTGTATGACTGTAAATAAATCCTCGTTCATCAATCGCTGCTCCTCCGTCAGTAGAAACAGTTGCGGATACGTCGAGGGTAGATGGGGTAGGGTTATTGGCCGACATGTCTTTTAATGTTGCAATGGTTGAACTTCCCGTCTTTATCTTAATAAACGCGCTGCTGTATCCTACTCCTTTTGAGTTTATGGCATAAGCTCGTACATAATATTCCGTATTATACTTCAGTTTAGTCAATACAGCTTCAAAATTATTGCCGGTAGAGGGCGAGATGACAGAGTCATTATCTATGGTCGGTTCGGAATTACTTGTACTCCAGCAGAATCCTTTTTTAGTGATGGCAAGACCACCATCGTCTGTGACGGATGCTTTTATGACCGCATTGTCATCATTTACCTGCATTTCCTGAAGATTGCCGAGTGTTGGCTTAAAGGTTTGTTGAGTTTTCACTGTAATACTGGTACTGTAGAACATACCATCGCGGGTACGTGCGTAAGCGCTAATATAATAAGTTGCACCTTCTTCAAGTCCTGTTACTGTGAAATCTACGGCGTTACCTTCTGATTCATCTTTTGCCGATGCGTCATTAATTGTCGGTGAAGTAACCGTTTTGCTATAACAAGCCCCTTTTTCGATTATATTGAAATCGGCAGCTGCCGTGATGATAGATTTAATATGTACGGATGATACATCCAAGTCACTATAATCCGGTACTGAAAGAGAGACGGTTTGCTTGACAGGGGTAGTACACTCTATGGTGTTGCTGTAGCCGATTCCCTTTTCATTGAGAGCATACGCGCGAATATAATATTTCTTTTCCGGTTCCAATTCTTCTATAAGAGCGTCGAAAGCATCCGTTGTTTTTTTTATTTCTACTTTGTTTCCGTTTACGGAAGGTTCGGTGGTTTCCGCACTCCAGCAAAATCCCCGTCCGAGGATGTCGAACCCTCGTTTGTCGGTGATGGTTGCAGATACTTTCACGCTGGTGGCGGTCAGGTCTTTGTCTGTGATACTGCCCATGCTTAAACGTGGCGTTTTTTCTGTGATGCTGAATGATATAATTTCTCCCCGTTTTACGTTATATCCGCTGGAGGCGTAAATGCAGAAATAATAGGTTCCCGGTGACATCTCTTTTAAATCGCAGAGGTATTTGTTGCCTGTATTCGAGGAGGAAGCTTTTTTAATGACCTTTTCGCTACCGGAAGTAATGATTTCCTCAGAAGTAGCGATTAGGAATCCTATTTCATTTTGGGTTGTACTTTTAGGGTTGGCTATCACTTCTCCTGAAAGGGTTATATCTATGCCAGGTTTGTCCAAGTCTTCTGCACTTCCAGTCGTCACGGTGGGTGCGAAACTTGTAGGTTCAGTGTCTTTTTCACAGCTTGCCACGAATAGCGACAGGCTGCACCAAATGATGTATTGTAATCTTTTCATCGTTTAAATGGATATTAGAATTAAGAATTAGAAAAAGAAGCCAATGCCTGCGCTGAGTTCGTGGTATTTGAAGTTGACGGTTTGGAATCCCACGGATACCGCAAATTGTCCCAGTCGTCCGATGGCGCCAAGTTCAGCGGCTACGCCTGTGGCGGAGTGGTCGGTGTTCTTTACCAGTTCGCCGTCTATCGTTTCCCATGCCAGAACCCGGTTGCCGTATCCTGCGCCAATGTAGGCATATAGCGGTTTGATGATTTGACGTAAATAGCCTGCCGTGATAGACATGCGTGCTTTGGTAGTGATACCTTCTTTATAATAAGGTGTACCCGTGCCATTGTTCAATGCCCCTGTATCATCGCATTCCAGTTCGGTGGATGCCGAACCGAAGTCGCTGCGGAAGCGTAGATACGCTCCGTTCTTACTGACAATGCCGACCATGGCGCCAAAAGAAATCTGTGAAGGGTGATAGCCGACTTCCGCCATTACCAGCGTGCGTCGTGGCTCTTTAGGCTTGATGGTGGACTTCATTTTAAAGGTAAGGCTGCTCGTCTTGCCAGCGAAAATGGTGACAGTACTGTCCATCGGGAAGAAAAAATCTTTTTCGATGCGTATCCGGTACTCTTGTAATGGCATTCGGTCGCTCTTGTAGGGTGTCTGTCCGGCAAGCTCATTGTTTATAAAAACTTTGGCGTCCTGTTCGGGCAGGGAGAATATTTCCAGATATCCGAAACGGGGTTTCAGTGTTACGCTCATGATCTTCTGCTCGCTACCCAGATCGATAATACCGGCTTCGGGAGCGTACATGGGTGATTCTACCCTGTAGGTATGGGTGCCTTTTTTCATGGTAGCGGTGAACAGTCCGTTTTCGGTCGGTACTTTTTCATCATCGATATAAATATCGGCGGTTGCCGGATCGGGACGCATCACAATTAGTTGGGTATTCGTGTTTGCGGGTGTTTGCTGCGTTCCGTCTCCTATTTGTATTTCCATTTCATAGACAGTGGCTTTCTCAATAATGTCAGGATAGAAATAATTGCGGAGTACGCCGAACTTATCGTGCATAATGGAAATACGTCGTGCTCCGCGAGGAATGTACAGCCAGATTTCTCCGGGCTTGTTTTCACGGGAAACGATTCCAAGTGCATCCGGTTCGAACATTAGGTCTTTTTCGGTTGTAACGATGCGGATTAGTGCGCATACTTCTCCGTTCTGATCCCGCTGAGGAGCGGTGATCCGGGCGGTGACATCTGTTTCCATCCGGTTGAATGAGGTCACCTGGATTTTGTTTTGCGCTTTCGTAGCAGTTGCAACGAAGAACAAACTTATCACTAAAAGTAATTTTATCGACAACCATTTTGTGACTTTCCTGTTTGTCATAGCGTGTTTTTCTGTTTCTTCCGTCTATCCTCTCCGGCGGAGGTTACTATATAAAAAAGCGTGAGGACCGTTTCTGTTCATCTCCCTCTAAGGTTCTGGAATACCTTGCCCCGGATGAACAACAGCCCTCACGCCTATGTTATATAATATAACGTAGACGTGAAGAAACTGTTGCTATTGCTCCGGGGTTGAATTTTCCAGATTCTAGAGGGGAACAATAACTTTCGCTTCTTGCGTTCGTAAACTCACATTTTATAGTCTTATGCGTCACCTATCTCTATAAGCAGCAAGACTTAGTACAAATGTAGGATAAATTTTCTTAATAAAGAACTCCCTTTGGATAATTTTTTATTATAAATAGTGGAACTTCTGTTAATGTCTGCTGTATTTTTTCTGTATAATCTGTTATATCGACCACTTAGTATGGATATAATGCTGTTTGTCTATGAAACCGTATTCGGTAATGTCCGGGTATGGCGACTGTCCCTCTGAATCTGCGCTTTGATTTGTCTTTCTATAAATCTACTTTTCTTCTTACAGTTCTTTCAGATTTTCCAGAATCGCCTCATTTGACGGCTTTACGGCTGAAACTTCCGGAGTATGAGCTGAATCATCCCAAAATCACTCAGTGATGCAACGTTTTATCAATCTGACAGATTGACAAAGTGATAATCCTAATGTGCGAGAATGTTTTCTTTCAAGCCCTACCGGAGGGAAAGAAGAAAAAATGCAAGGATAACGTTTGGTGAAAGTGCACGATGAGTATTGTCTGTAAAGAAAAGGAGTCGCAATGTTCTTCTTATGCTCTATTTTATTCCAAATAATCTTCATCTTTGATGTAATTGCAGCAAAAAGGAAGATGCCGAATGATCCGGCTTCGTATTCAAATAGACAGAATAAATCGGCTTTGGAGGAGGGCTACACCCTTTTTCCCGGATGGTGTCACCCTTTTAGCAAGATGACTACACCTTTTGCACCGAATGGTGTAGCCATCTTGTAAATTACATCGTTAGTTTTACTCCATTACATTATTAGTTTTATCCAATTACATAGTTAGTTTTGCCCAATTACATCATTAGTTTTAGGCAAACAGATGGTCTATTTCAAAGAAAATGAGGATTCATTGTGCTGGAAGAGTCTTTTTAATTCAAGCGTGTGTTAGCGGAATTCGCATAATGACATCTTTATGTTTGTGAAATAGGGATATTAGTGTCATTGTTCTTGTTCGTTAACTATGGGCATGTTGCGCCTATATATCGGACGTGTTACATCTATATATCGTGCATGTTGCATCTATATATCGGACGCGTCGCATCTATATATCCAACGGTACCCATATATAGATGCTAAAAGGTAAGGGG
>ERZ840371.3738-NODE-3738-length-12033-cov-3.271414_pt1 | contig 12033 bp, 8 predicted proteins | sample MGYA00519937_ERZ840371 | MGnify/ENA primary metagenome ERZ840371 (study PRJEB31850, sample SAMEA3708873) | human gut metagenome | biome: human gut; feature: human-associated habitat; material: faeces | place: China | collected 2014 ... | reverse complement strand
GTGCATGAATATGGGCATACGATACAGTCGCTGATGCTTGGACCATTTATGCTGATTCCGGGAATCATCTCGATTGTCTGGGGAAGCATGAAAAAGTATGAAAGACTGCGAAATGAGTATGGAGTACCGTATACATTTTGCTGGGTAGAGAGCTGGGCAAGCAGACTTGGTGAAAAATATACCGGTGAAAAGGCAATCTGGTAATTCATTTTGGAGCAGATAACAGAAGAACTATTTAAACACACGCAGATTACGAAAAGGGATACCTATGACAATGCAATTAGAGGAGAACACAGATGCATTTTGTAGAGGCAAAGGGGATTCTTTCAAGCAGTAATGGAATGAATATATACAGGGGTTGCACGCACGGCTGCATTTATTGCGACAGCAGGAGTAAATGTTATGGATTTACACATGAATTTGAGGACATTGAGGTGAAAGCAAATGCACCACAGCTTCTTGAGAAGGCATTAAAATCCAAACGAAAGAAATGCATGATTGGAACAGGTGCCATGTGCGATCCTTATCTTCATGCAGAGGAAGAATTAAAATTAACCAGAAGGTGTTTGGAACTGATTGACAAATACGAATATGGCGTAGCGATTCAGACAAAATCCACTAGAATATTAAGAGATATGGATATTTTAAAATCAATTAACTCAAAATCGAAAGCTGTTGTGCAGATGACAATGACTACATATGACGAATCTCTATGCAGGATTTTAGAGCCACATGTTTCTACAACACATGAGAGATTTGAAGCACTTATGCAATTTAAAAAGGCAGGGATTCCTACAGTTGTATGGCTGACACCTATATTGCCTTTTATCAATGATACAAAGGAAAATATCAATGGTATTCTTGATTATTGTATTGAGGCTGGCGTAAAAGGTGTGATATGTTTTGGTATGGGTGTTACCTTAAGGGACGGCGACAGAGAATATTTTTATCAGGCATTAGACAGATATTTTCCGGGAATTAAGAAAAAATATATTGTAACCTATGGAAATGCGTATAATCTGCCAAGTCCGGATAATGAGAAGCTTATGGATATTTTCAGAAGAAGATGCATTGAAAATGGAATCATTTATGATGCAAATGAGTGTTTTCAGTATCTTCATGCTTTTCCTGAAAAATATGAACAAATGTCATTTGTGGACAATTTATTGCAGGATTCGTAGAAACCGGTGCAGGGGATGAAGATGAAATAGAACTTTCACAGATGTTAGAAAATATGTGAATCTTGAATGATTGTTTTTTCGCAGTCAATCCGCTATACTATGGTTAATGGTTTAGCGGATTATTTCTTGCATAGGAAAGAGCTTCCTAGGCACTGGGAGGGTTTCATGAACAATACAATAAAATTGCCAGTTGGAATTGAAAATTTTGAAGATATTCGGAAATTAGGATTTTACTATATAGATAAAACAAAGCTGATCGAACAGCTTTTACAGAATTGGGGAAAAGTGAATCTGTTCACCAGACCAAGGCGTTTTGGTAAGACTCTCAATATGAGTATGCTGCGTGCTTTTTTTGAAATAGGTACGGATGAGTCTTTATTTGAAGGATTATATATAGCGAACAACAAAGAGCTGTGTGCAGAACATATGGGAAAATATCCGGTGATATTCATTTCACTGAAAGATGTCAATGGTCTGTTGTACGAGGAGGCTTTTGATGCCCTGACACAGATCGTTGGAAATGAGGCATGCAGATTTTTGTTTTTATTAGAAAGTGATAAACTTACTGAGATTGAAAAAGAACAGTATCGTGGTTTTCTTAAGATTAAAGACGGAAAACATGACATAGAAAAAGGGTTAGTACTTTCTTCATTAAAAGTATTGTCTAAATTTTTGTCAAAACATTATGGACGAAAAACAATTATTATCATAGATGAGTATGATGTTCCTCTGGATAAGGCATTCCAGAATGGTTATTACAATGAAATGGTTGAACTTGTCAGAGGATTTTTTGGTCAGGCATTGAAGACGAACGATTTCCTGCATTTTGCTGTTTTAACAGGATGTCTGCGTATCTCAAAGGAGAGTATATTTACAGGACTTAATAATTTTGAGGTATTATCGATTTTGAATGTCCAGTATGAGGAAGGTTTTGGTTTTACAGATGCAGAAGTCAGGGATATTCTTAAATATTATAATTTGTCAGATCATTACCCGGAGGTAAAGGAATGGTATGATGGTTATCAGTTTGGAAAGAAAGCAGTGTATTGTCCCTGGGACGTGATCAGTTATTGCAGAAATTTATGTGCAGATCCTGATGCGATACCAGAAGATTTCTGGTCTAATACCAGCAGCAACAGCATTGTGAGTCGTTTTATAGATAAAGCGAATAAACAGACGAGAGATGAAATCGAAAACCTGATTTCGGGAGAAACGGTTATAAAAGAAATAAAACAGGAACTGACATATAATGAACTGGATAAATCCATTGAGAATCTTTGGAGTATACTTTTTACAACAGGGTATTTAACACAACGTGAAAGAATAGACAGCAGAAAGTTACGTCTGGCAATTCCTAACAGAGAAATTAAAGAATTGTTTGAACTTCAGATCAGGGAATGGTTTCAGGAAAAGTCATCTGAGGATGTAAAGAAGCTTGATAAATTATGCATGGCTTTTCCAGATGGAGATGCAGAAACGATAGAAGATTTGTTTAACGACTATTTATGGAATACAATCAGTATTCGGGATACGGCAGTTAAGGGAAGAAAAGAAAATTTTTATCATGGAGTTTTGCTGGGGCTGCTAAGTCATATGGAGAACTGGGCTGTCTGGTCGAATATAGAATCTGGTGAAGGTTATTGTGATATTTTACTGGAAGTTCCGGAGAATCGTGTCGGAGTGGTGATCGAGATGAAATATGCTCAGGAAGACAGAATGGAGGCAGCTTGTACAGAAGCTCTGAAACAGATTGAACAACGTCAGTATGCTGCAAGGTTAAAGAGTGACGGGATGAAGAATATTGTAAATTATGGCATTGCCTGTTATCGGAAACATTGTAAAGTTAAGATTGGGAAAGAAAATTCTTAATCTAAGAAGATATCTTAATAAGAAAACAGCTCTGCTGTTCTGAAATTACAGCTCCTCTCAGTGATTATTATTTGTGATACTGAGGGGAGCTTTTTATATCATAGAAGATTATTCTGCAATGTTTCTGTGATGTAACAGTCTTTTGGACAGGATTCTTTCTTACGTATTCCTTGTTGGAATAATCCATGTGAAAAGAAGAATTGCGAAGGAAATAGGAAACGAACGGGTATAATTTGTGCAAATTGTTGGAAAATTTTTTAAACATACTTTAATATGAACGGAAGAGTCAGGAAAGGAAGAAAAATGAGAAAGAGACTTATCATCGGTATGAGTGGGGTTTCCGGAGCGCCCCTTACAATAGAATTGCTGAAACAACTGCAGCAGTATAAAGAAATAATAGAGACACATCTGATCGTGACAAAAGGTGCGGAAATGACGCTGGAACAGATATATGCTCTTGCGGACGAGGTACATGATTGAAACAATCTCAAACCACCAGCAGAGCTGGTGGTACTGACTTCGGGAGATAATTATTATTGTGTAAATAATGAGAATGGAAAAGTATATTATTGGAGTTCAAGCGAAGATAGCTATTATTATATTGCTGAATCGATAGATGAATTTGCTTCTTTTTTTAGGTGATATCTGTTGTAAGGGTAATAAAACGGCTGCCAATCCGGTAAATATGTGAGATAACATATCAGTAGGTGAGGCAGCCATTTTACGTATATTCTTGCTACAACCCTAACGCAACTCAGCAATCCTGCTGACTGCCACGTAGATCTCCTGAATTTTGTACCAGGTTGGATAATCTACGATCCCTGTCTGGTCCAGACCGAAAATGCTCTGGAAAATCCTGACGGAATTTTGGGTCTCAGGTCCGTAAATTCCATCTGCGGTAACAACAGGGACAGCAGGATAAGCTTCTGCGATTGTGTTTAACTGTTCCTGAATCTGTCTTACCTTATTTCCGGATGCACCGATATCCAGATCATATCCCGGCCAGGAGGCGGGGATGCCGGAGATTGCTTCCGCCACATTGATATACATATCATTTCCGTAAAAAGTCCGTAGAATTTCAATGGCAGAGTATCCCTGATCGCCCAGTGCCTTGCTTCCCCATTGTGTCATCCAGCCTCTGTTTCGGCATTGTACCTGTTTGCCGTCACAGTACTGGGTAAGGATTGGCTGACGTACATTTGGTCTGGAAAGATAATTCTCAAACAGTTCATCTACAATGCGGTCAATGCTGGCAAAGATATTCCTGCCATAGATCCATTTGTGATCATAGGCAGTGGAGGAAGTGATCGTAAAGTTATAACCTTTGTTCCGGTACCATTCCGTATAAACCCTGTTCAGAGTAAAAGACATGATAGCCAGAATATTTGCCCGGATGGTGTCGTCGGGCCAGGTGGCATAGATTTCGCTGCTGGCTACATTTTTGATGTAATCTTTGTAGCGTACATAATAATTGCCTGCAGCGGAATCGTTGACAGGCCCATCGTGTACCACTATATATTCAGGGACAACGACCTTGCTTAATACGATTTCGCCGTTTTCGTTTATTGGTTTTATCTCGGCTTCTTCGATTTTGGGAGGATATTCATAGAACAACGTATGCGGAGGAATTACAATTCTCTGGAAAGTTTCGCCGGATTCCATGACATTCAGCGTTGTTGGCTGCCTGGATAAAGTATCTGCTAATACCTGGCTTCCTGCGATTTCTTTTGGTTCAAATCCTTCTGCTTCGATCTGAATGGTATATTCTGAGTAGGGCTGTTGTTCAACCGGTTCCATACTGTATTCCAGAGGTGGAGCCTTAAGTTCAATGACAGGAGTGCGTCCAGAGGAATCTGTTGCCACTTCTTCAATGGTACTGTCGGGTGCTCCTGTGTAGGAGATTCTGACGCGTGCGTTTTCTATGGGACGATTGTTCAGCCGGTCTGATACGGTAACCTGATATTGTCCTGTATCTATATTTTCCTGCTGCATCTGCATATGATAAAAAGCCATACAAGCTCCTGTAGATAATGCTTTCCTGATAAATTATGCAGGGGACCGGAAAATGGTTACCTGAGAAAAGAATTATTGTAGAAAAAAGAATAAAAAAATAAGGCACCATGACTTCTCATAGTTCCTCATTCTTTAAATGCGGAAGATGGGACTTGAACCCACACGAGCGCAATGCTCACAAGATCCTTAGTCTTGCTCGTCTGCCAGTTCCGACACTTCCGCATATCGCATTTCTCTGGGATTCTTTTGCTCTCCCTCGCGACAAGTGATACTATATCAAATGTAAAAGCTAATGTCAACACCTTTTTGAAAAAAATATAAAAAAATTTCAATTTTTTTTTGAAAAAAAGAGGAATTTGAAATTTTATGTAGAATATAATTAATAAGAGGTATTTTGTCAGCTTGTGGAGGTATCGCTTATGAATATCAGAGAAAGCATGGAACAGCGTGAACAAAAGATGCTCAGTCCTTATGCTGCTTTGAGTCTTTGTTCCAGAGGCAGAGAGCGGCAGGAGGAAGAATGCGATGTACGGACTGTCTATCAGAGAGACAGGGACAGGATCCTTCATAGTAAAGCTTTTCGCAGGATGAAGGATAAGACACAGGTTTTTGTGGCGCCCCAGGGTGACCATTACAGGACCAGACTGACACATACTCTTGAGGTATCACAGATTGCCAGAACAATAGCGAAGGCACTGAGACTGAATGAAGATCTTGTAGAAGCGATCGCACTTGGACATGACCTGGGACATACTCCCTTTGGACATGCAGGTGAGAGGGCTCTTGATGCAGTGAATCCGGATGGCTTTGCCCACTATAAACAGAGCGTCAGGGTTGCACAGGTACTGGAGAAGAACGGCGAAGGGTTGAATCTCACATGGGAGGTCCGGGATGGTATCCTGAATCACAGAACCAGTGGGAATCCGTCTACTCTCGAAGGACAGGTAGTAAGACTTTCGGACAAGATCGCCTATATTCATCATGATATGGATGATGCACAGCGGGCGGGGATTATTTCTGAGGATGATATTCCGGTCACGCTTCGGATGCTGCTCGGTTATACAACCAGAGAGCGGCTCAATACATTTGTTCATGATGTGATAGAGAACAGTCTTGAGCAGGATACCATAAAGATGTCAGCAGAGATCTACGAGGCAATGATGGATCTGCGGGCTCTCATGTTTCAGAATGTATATGAGAATCCGGCAGCCCATAAGGAAGAAGAAAAGGTAGTGAAGATGCTGACGGAGTTATATGAATATTATGTCGAATACCCGGAAGCAATGTCAACAGAATACAGGGAGCTGATCGTGCGTGGAGAGAAGAAGGAACAGGCAGTATGTGACTATCTCTCAGGAATGACAGACCAGTATTCTATAAGGAAATTCCGGGAGATTTACATACCAAAAGCATGGGAAGTCTATTAATCATCAAGAAGGAGGACGAAGCATGCGTTATTCAGACGATATCATTGAAGAAGTCAGGATGAAGAATGATATTGTAGATGTTGTATCCCAGTATGTGAAGCTGAACAAAAGAGGAAGTACCTATTTTGGACTTTGTCCGTTTCATAATGAGAAAACTCCCTCTTTTTCGGTAACACCGGCGAAGCAGATGTATTACTGCTTTGGATGCGGAGCAGGCGGGAATGTATTTAATTTTGTGATGGAGTATGAGAATTATACCTTTGGAGAGGCACTGAAGCATCTGGCAGACAGGGCAGGGGTGCAGCTTCCGAAGATTGAATATTCCGGAGAAGCAAAGAAGAAAGCAGAACGTCGGGCTGCCCTTCTGGAGATCAATAAGCTTGCAGCAGGATATTTCTATTATCAGCTGCGTCGTGAGAGTGGCAGACAGGCACATGAATATCTGACAGGCAGAGGACTCAGTGAGGAGACGATCAGGAAGTTTGGCCTGGGATATTCGGATAAGTACAGTGACGATCTGTACAAATATCTGAAGTCAAAGAATTACAGTGACGAACTGCTGCGGGATTCCGGCCTGTTCAATGTGGATGAACGCAGGGGAATGTATGATAAGTTCTGGAACAGGGTTATTTTCCCGATCATGGATGTGAATAACCGCGTGATCGGATTTGGAGGCAGAGTGATGGGTGACGGAAAGCCGAAGTACCTGAACTCGCCGGAGACTACGATCTTTGATAAAAGCCGGAATCTGTACGGGCTGAATGTTGCAAGAACCACGAGAAAAAATTATCTGATCCTGTGTGAAGGATATATGGATGTGATATCCATGCATCAGGCAGGGTTTACCAATGCGGTTGCATCGCTGGGAACGGCACTTACTTCCGGACATGCAAGTCTGCTGAAGCGTTACACTCAGGAGGTATTGCTTCTGTATGACAGTGATGATGCAGGCGTGAGGGCTGCCCTTCGTGCCATTCCGATCCTGAGGGAAGCAGGTGTTTCTTCGAGGGTGGTAAATCTTAAGCCGCATAAAGATCCGGATGAATTTATCAAGGCACTTGGAGCGGAAGAGTTTGAGAAACGTCTGGAGCAGGCTATGGACAGCTTTATGTTCCGCGTACATATGGCAGAGCGGGAATTTCCAATGGAGGAACCCCAGGGACAGAACCGTTTCTTTGAGCGGTGTGCGCAGATGCTTCTGGAGCTTTCCGATGAACTGGAGAGAAATCTTTATATAGAAGCAATCGTAAAGGATTACAGAAGCAGTGGGATCAGTGTGGAGAATCTGAAAAAGAGAGTCGGAGCTCTTGCAATGAAGGGAACTCCGGCAGAGCAGAGAATTCAGCCTAAACCTGTGGGAGCAGGTCAGCAAAAGAAGAAGGAGAGTGCAGCAGAGAAAGCACAGAAGCTGATGCTTACCTGGCTGGTAACTTATCCGGGTATATTTGACACAGTGGAAAAATATATCCAGCCTTCAGATTTCGTGGTTCCTCTGTACAGGCAGGTGGCAGAGATGCTTTACCAGCAGCACAGGGATGGCGATGTGAATCCGGCAAGGCTGATGAATGCTTTCATTGACAGTGAAGAGCAGAGAGAGGTTTCATCCCTTTTTAATGCAACGATCCATCTGGAGACTCCGGAGGAACAGAACCGGGCTTTCTCGGATGCTGTGATCAGGATTAAGGATGAGAGTCTGAAAGAGAGAAACAGAAACTGGGATCCCACAGATATACAGGGACTGCAGGAACTTGTAAAAGCAAAGAAAGAACTGGAAGAGCTTGGAAGAAAGCGGCAGCAGCTGCATATTTCTTTTGAATAAGGATAAAATATAAACACTATATGGAGGTATAGAGCACATATGGAAATGAATATGGGTAAATTCAGTGAAAAACTGGTAGAACTTCTGGAGCTTGCCAAAAAGAAAAAGAATGTACTGGAATACCAGGAAATCAATGACTTCTTTAAGGACCAGCCACTGGGAGTTGAACAGATGGAGAAAGTATTTGACTTTCTGGAAGCCAGTGGAGTGGATGTGCTTAGGATTACAGACAGTAATGCAGATGATATGATCCTGGATGATGACGATGCAGACATTGATAAGCTGGATGAAGAAGAGATTGAGCTTGACAAGATCGATCTTTCTGTTCCTGAAGGTGTAAGCATCGAGGATCCGGTACGTATGTATCTGAAGGAAATTGGTAAGGTTCCGCTTCTTTCAGCAGAAGAGGAAATCGAACTTGCAAAGAGAATGGAGAATGGGGATGAGGCTGCCAAGAAACGTCTGGCAGAAGCAAACCTTCGTCTTGTTGTCAGCATTGCAAAGAGATATGTGGGACGTGGAATGCTTTTCCTTGACCTGATCCAGGAAGGTAACTTAGGTCTGATCAAAGCGGTTGAGAAATTTGATTACCGCAAGGGTTATAAATTCAGTACCTATGCAACATGGTGGATCCGTCAGGCGATCACCAGAGCAATCGCAGACCAGGCACGTACCATCCGTATTCCGGTGCATATGGTTGAGACTATTAACAAACTGATCCGCGTTTCCCGTCAGTTACTGCAGGAGCTTGGACGTGAACCTACGCCGGAAGAAATTGCAAAAGAGATGGATATGTCTGTAGAGCGTGTACGTGAGATCCTTAAGATCTCCCAGGAGCCTGTATCTCTGGAGACACCTATCGGTGAGGAAGAGGACAGCCACCTTGGAGACTTTATCCAGGATGACAATGTACCTGTACCTGCAGATGCAGCAGCATTTACTTTGCTGAAAGAGCAGCTGGTAGAGGTTCTGAGTACATTGACAGACAGAGAGCAGAAAGTATTGCGCCTGCGTTTTGGCCTGGACGATGGACGTGCCAGAACTCTGGAGGAAGTTGGTAAGGAATTTAATGTAACAAGAGAACGTATCCGTCAGATTGAGGCAAAGGCGCTCCGCAAGCTTCGTCATCCGAGCCGCAGCCGTAAACTGAAGGATTATCTGGACTAAGGAGCCTGTTATGCAGCTTTCATTACGTTTGTCTGCAATAGCAGGCCTGGTGACCAGGGGAAACAGACTTGTGGATGTGGGATGCGATCATGGATACCTGCCGGTTTCGCTTTATCTGGATGGAAAGATTCCGGGTGCGATTGCCATGGATGTAAGAAAAGGCCCGTTGTCCAGAGCGCAGGAACATATTTCTCAGTATGGACTGGACGCATACATAGAAACCCGGCTTTCAGACGGACTTGAGGCTTTGAAACCGGGAGAGGGCGACACTCTTGTGATTGCAGGAATGGGTGGCCCTCTCATGGAGAGGATTCTTACTGACGGGGTAGAGGTCAGGGAGAGCTTTCGGGAAATGATCCTGCAGCCTCAGTCAGATATCCCCCATTTTCGCAGATTTGTCAGAAAAATCGGCTGGCAGATCACAGAGGAGGAGATGGTTCTGGAGGATGGCAAGTTTTATCCTATGATGAAGGTAATTCATGGAGAAAAGATGCATATTTCAGAAGATACTCCTTATACTTTAGATGAGTGGTTTGGAGGAATGCTTCTGGAAAGAAAGCATCCTGTTCTGCGGGAGTATCTGGAAAGAGAGCTTCGCATCCGCAATGAGATTCTTGACAGATTAAAGAATGCGCCCAATGCAGAGAAGCGTGCGGGCGAGATAGAGGAGGAAAAGCAGGCAGTTATTGCTGCTTTAGAGGAATATGAAGGCATATGAACTGACCTCCTGGCTGGAGAAGAAGTACCCGTCAGATGCAGCAGAGGACTGGGATAACGTAGGACTTCTCGCAGGAGATGATACAAATGAGATCAGCCATGTGTTTCTGGCTCTGGATCTGACAGAGGAAACACTGGCTGAGGCCATAGAGGCTGGGGCAGATATGATCATTACCCATCATCCCATGATCTTTTCCGGAATTAAGAAGATCAATAATCACAGCTTTACAGGAAGAAAGATCCTTACGCTGATACAGAAAGGAATTGTTTATTATGCGATGCATACCAATTATGATGTGCTGGGTATGGCGGATCTGAGTGCAGACTATACGAAGATGCATGATACCACAGTCCTTTCCATAACTGAAGAGAGAGATGGGGAAGTACAGGGCTTTGGCAGAGTTGGGAAACTTCCACGGGAAATGACACTGAGAGAGTATGCACAGCTTGTCAAAGAGTCTCTGAAGTTAAATGATGTAAAGGTTTATGGGAATCTGGACAGCATGGTAAAATGTGCTGCTGTATGTACAGGATCAGGCAAGAGCATGATCAAGGATGTCATTAAGGCCGGTGCGGATGTGTATGTGACCGGTGATATCGACCACCATACAGGAATTGATACGGTTGCGCAGGGACTGGCGCTGATCGATGCCGGACACTACGGAACAGAATATATTTTTATGGATGCAATGAAAAAAGAACTGACACAGGCATTTCCGAAACTGAAAATCTCCTGTGCAGAGGTAAAGAGCCCGTACACGATTCTGTGATACGGGTTCTTACCATATAATAATGAAATTATAAATGAAAATTGGCTGATCTGCCTGTTGGCAGCGAAGCCGATAACTGTATTTACTTGTCGGTATAGCAGAAATGGAGGCAGGATTTATGGGACAGAAAATGTATAACGTTACGATACAGGGAATAACAAAACAATATCCTGAGAAGATTCCTTACAGTGAGATTGTAAAGGAATACGAAGGAAGTACGGATGCACCTGTAATGCTGGTTATCGTAAATGGCAGGCTGAGAGAACTGCATAAGCATCTCAAGGCAGACTGTGAGATTGAATTTGTGACATCCAAAGATCCGATCGGACACAAAACTTATTGCAGAAGTGCAAGTCTGATTCTTTTGAAAGCAATTTATGATGTGGCAGGGCAGGAAAATATAGACAGTGTAGTGATCCATTATTCTGTAGGCAGCGGCTATTATTTTACAATGAAAGGACCTATGGCGTTGGATCAGGAATTTATTGATAAGGTAAAGACGCAGATGCACAGGATTGTAGACGAGAATCTTCCCATTGTAAAGCGAAGCGTAAGCACCAGTGAGGCAGTTGCACTTTTTCATAAGCATCATATGTATGACAAAGAGAAGCTGTTTAATTACCGCAGAAGCTCTGCGGTGAATCTTTACAGTATTGGAAGTTTTGAGGATTATTTCTACGGTTTTATGGCGAACCATACGGGATATATTAAGACGTTTGATCTGTTTTTGTATGAGGGTGGTTTCGTACTGCAGCTTCCGACTCAGAATGAACCGGACCGGATACCTGAATTTAAACCGAGAGAGAAGATTTTTCGTGTGCAGAAGGAATCTCAGGAATGGGGAGATAAACTGGATATTGCGACAGTTGGTGATCTGAATGAAAAGGTTACCAGAGGCGGTATCCAGGATATTTTGCTGATCCAGGAAGCTATGCAGGAGGCAAAGATTTCGGAAATCGCATCTGAGATTGCCGCAGCCGGAAACAAGAAGTTTGTTATGATCGCAGGTCCGTCTTCTTCCGGAAAGACTACGTTTTCACACAGGCTGTCTATTCAGCTGGCTGCCCATG
>ERZ840371.3730-NODE-3730-length-12045-cov-3.440617_pt1 | contig 12045 bp, 11 predicted proteins | sample MGYA00519937_ERZ840371 | MGnify/ENA primary metagenome ERZ840371 (study PRJEB31850, sample SAMEA3708873) | human gut metagenome | biome: human gut; feature: human-associated habitat; material: faeces | place: China | collected 2014 ... | reverse complement strand
GCATTTACAATGTACCCCTCATCCAGCCAGATTCCACTTTGTTCTTCTCCAAGATCCTTTTCAATGTAAACATGCTGTCCTAACAGCAGTCCGTCTGAACTGTCCAGCATTACATAAAAAGAATACGAACTCGACGTAGTCTCTGTGGATGTTGCTCCATAGTACATGTTATTGTTATTATTTTCTGCTTCATCTGTATTCACTGCCGTAAATGTTCCACTCCAGGTCTGGTTTTCATCCACTCTGGAACGAACAATTGCCTTTTCCCCCTCCTGAATCTCAGATAAATTCTGTTCATTTACCTTTCCTTTAATCCGGTAATCTCCAGTTGCCAGAATCGTTATAAACGCATTGGAATCTGAACTATACATATCTGTTTCACTTCCGTCATTAATGCTCTTTACAATTCCATCAATTTCACTTACCACTGTTGCATTTGCAATTTTATCCTGCTTTTGAGAAATTTCTACCTGTTTTGCTTTCTTTTCATACTCTGATTTTTTCAAATCTGTCTGTGCGGTCTGAATCTGCGTTGTATAAGAAAATTTTTCGTCCTCTGCCGCTTTTTTCTTTTCCTTTATAAAAAAATGTGAGGGATACATACATGAAAGAGTTTACAAAGGCTGCCATTGCAGATACTTTTATGGAATTGTTACAGGAGCACACGATCGACCATATCACGGTTAAGGATCTGGCAGAAAAATGCGGTATCAACCGGCAGACATTTTACTATCATTTCGCAGATATTTATGATCTGATGGAGTGGACGCTGGATAATGAGTTAAAGAAATTCTTAGAGCGTTATGACAAGACGGATGCAGACTGGAAAGAGCAGCTACAGCAGTTGTTCGTCTTTTTCCGTTTTCGTGGACAGCAGGTCTTACATGCCTACGATTCGCAGAACCGTCTGTATTATGAGCAGTTTATTTACCGGCAGATGCTGCCCGCCATCCACAAACTGATCCTGACCTATGAGGAGGCAGAGACTTTGGCGGAGGGCAAGGCCGAATTCATCGAACATGTCTATACGCGCATGATCGTCAATTTCTTTTTGGATTGGCTGGATGAGGGCATGCCGGATGAAGAAACGGTGTGCCTGAGTGATTATGTCCATTTTATGGAGGGTAGTTTACAGAGCACCCTGGTCACCTTCCAGGACAAAAATGTATAAAATTACTACAAATGTGCCTTGGTGTCAAAATTTTAGACATCGGGGCATTTTGTCTGTTTTATGAAGGAACGACCAGCGTTATAGTAATAAAAAATTTAAGGAAATGGCTGGTGTTTCATATGAACAGATCAAGTAAATTAGTTCAATTTGGACTGAAAAAAGCATTCGGATATATTGAAAAAGATCCGGAAAAGAATCTTGTCAAATTACTCGACATCGTCGATCAGTTTGCAGGCGATGATCCGAATATGATGGGAAAGCAAAGAGAGGCATTTCGTCGGGTCATCGACGATCCGGACAATAACATGAATCAGTTGATGATGCGTGTATTAAAGGATACTGATACCGAGGTCGTCAAAGCCATGTTTGAGAATTTCTTCCTCAATGCCAACTTTATCGGCTGGCAGACCCAGGAGGAAATGCGCAAGAAATATAACTGCAATATCCCGTGGGCGATCCTTTTGGATCCAACTTCTGCCTGCAACTTAAAATGTACCGGTTGTTGGGCGGCAGAGTATGGCAACAAACTGAACCTGACATTTGATGAGATCGATTCCATCATCATGCAGGGCAAGGAACTGGGCGTATATTTTTATATCTATACCGGTGGCGAACCGCTTGTGCGCAAGAAAGATCTGATCGCACTTTGCAGAAAACACCATGATTGTCAGTTCCTGACCTTTACCAACGGTACTCTGATCGATGAAGAGTTTGCAGATCAGATGCTGGATGTCAAAAATCTGGTGCCTGCGATCTCTGTTGAGGGATTTGAGGAGGCAACGGATGGCAGACGTGGAAACGGTACTTATGAAAAGGCTGTCCGCGCGATGGGATATTTGAAAGAAAGAAAACTTCCGTTTGGTATCAGTTGCTGCTATACCAGCCAGAACTTAGATTCCATTGCCAGTGATGCATTTTTTGACCAGATGATTGACTGGGGGGCTTACTTTGCATGGTATTTCCACTATATGCCGGTCGGAAATGATGCAGCACCGGAACTTCTGCCGACACCGGAGCAGAGAGAATATATGTACCACAAGATCCGGGAGGTGCGTGTGACAAAACCACTCTTTGCCATGGACTTCCAGAACGATGGAGAATATGTGGGCGGCTGTATCGCCGGAGGCAGACGCTATCTACATATCAATGCCAACGGAGATTGTGATCCTTGTGTATTTATCCATTATTCCAATACCAATATCCGCCACAATACCCTGCTTGAGGTATTACAGTCACCGATCTTTATGGCATATCATGATGGTCAGCCGTTCAACGACAACCATCTGCGCCCATGTCCGATGTTGGAAAACCCGGAGGCTCTGCAAAAGATGGTAGAAGCCACAGGGGCACGTTCCACAGACTTGCAGTCACCGGAGACGGTAGAGCATCTATGTGCTAAATGTGAGGACTACGCAAAGAACTGGACACCGACCGCAGAACGGCTGTGGAAAGACAGTTCCCGCAACCCGGCAAATCAAACACAAGCATAATTTTTGACAGGAAAAATAAATGGGGGTTTTCGAGGTCTGGATGCCTTGAAAAGCCCCTATTTTTCATTGGTTTTCCTTATTGCTATTTAAAATATGGTGTGATATAATATCCCAATGACTGCACAAGGGCTGAATGTCCTTTTTATAATAGAGGTTCTATTATAGGTGATTAGTACATGAGTTACAATTTTAAGGAGGAAATGAATTAAATGAGTGTACAGGTTGAAACATTAGAGAAGAATATGGCAAAACTCACAGTTGAGATTGAGGCTGAGCGTTTAGAGAAGGCACTTGACGCTGCATACAACAAGCAGAAGAAGAGCATCTCTATGCCGGGATTCCGTAAGGGCAAGGTTCCGAGAGCCATGGTTGAGAAGATGTATGGCGTAGAAGTATTCTACGAAGATGCAGCCAACATCCTTTTACAGGAGACATATCCTGAGGCATATGACGAGAGCGGTCTTGAGATCGTTTCACAGCCATCTATCGATGTCGTACAGTTAGAGAAGGGCAAGCCATTTATCTATACAGCAGAAGTTGCTGTTAAGCCGGAAGTTACACTTGGCAAGTATAAGGGCGTTACCGTTACCAAGATTGACACAAGCGTTTCTGATGAAGAAGTAGACGCAGAGGTCGAGACACAGAGAAACAACAACGCAAGAACTGTTTCTGTAGAGCGTCCGATCGAGAATGGCGATACCGCAGTGATCGATTTTGAAGGATTTGTAGATGATGTAGCATTTGAAGGCGGAAAGGGCGAGAACTACGACTTAGAGATCGGATCTCATTCTTTCATTGATACCTTTGAAGATCAGTTAGTAGGCAAGGTTGCCGGAGACGACGTAGAAGTAAATGTTACATTCCCAGAGCAGTATCAGGCAGAGGAACTTGCCGGCAAGCCAGCAGTATTCAAGGTTAAGATCCATGAAGTAAAGGCTAAGGAATTACCGGAACTTGATGATGAGTTCGCACAGGATGTATCTGAGTTCGATACTCTTGCTGAGTACAAGGAAGATGTCAAGAAGAAACTGACAGAGCGCAAGGAAGCAGATGCACATCGTACAAAGGAAGATGAAGCAATTGAAAAGATCATCGATGATGCTAAGATGGACATTCCAGAAGCAATGATCGACAATCAGGTTAACAGCATGATCAATGATTTTGCAAATAACATGATGCAGCAGGGACTTTCTATGGAGCAGTATATGCAGTTTACCGGCATGACCATGGATAAGTTCAAGGAGCAGGTTCGCCCGGATGCTGTTAAGAGAATCCAGTCTTCACTCGTATTAGAGCAGATCGCTAAGGACGAAAATCTTGAAGTTACCGATGCTGATGTAGATGCTGAGATCGAAAAGATGGCAGCAGCATACGGCATGGAAGTGGATAAGGTTAAGGAATACATCCAGGATGCTGAGAGAGAATCTATGAAGAAGGATATCGCTATCCAGAAGGCAGCAGACTTCATCATGGAGAATGTCAAGGAAAGAGCAAAGAGAACCACAAAGAAGGCAGCCGCTGACGAAGAGAAAGAGCCGGCAAAGAAGACTACCGCAAAAAAGACAACAGCGAAGAAGACAACTAAGAAGGCTGACGAGACAAAAGACGCTGAGTAATCAGACGTAATAAGGTCAGGAAAGAGAGGTTCATAATATGGCAACAATACCTTATGTCATTGAGCAGAATAGTAGGGGAGAACGTTCCTACGATATCTATTCCAGATTGCTGAAAGATAGAATTATCTTTCTGGGGGAGGAAGTAAACGAGACAACTGCAAGCCTTGTCGTTGCACAGTTATTGTTCTTGGAGTCAGAAGACCCGAGCAAGGACATCCACCTTTACATCAATTCCCCGGGCGGAATGGTGACTGCGGGCATGGCCATCTATGACACCATGCAGTATATCAAATGTGATGTATCTACGATTTGTATTGGTATGGCGGCAAGTATGGGAGCATTCCTCTTAGCCGGTGGTGCCAAGGGCAAACGTTTTGCACTTCCAAATGCGGAAGTCATGATTCACCAGCCATCCGGTGGGGCCAAGGGTCAGGCAACAGAGATCCAGATCGCTGCAGAGAACATCTTAAAGACAAAGAAAAAGTTAAACCAGATGTTAGCAGATAACACAGGAAAGCCATATGAAGTTGTGGCAGAAGATACAGAAAGAGATCATTGGATGAGCGCAGATGAAGCCCTAGATTATGGCTTGATCGATGGAATCATCACAAAGAAAGAGTAATGCATAAGAGGGTACCCCGTATGGGATACCCTCAATGTGCATATCATAAGGAAATGAGAGAAGTAAAATGGCAGGAAGAATGAATGACGATAAGATGGTCAGATGTTCCTTTTGTGGCAAAACACAAAATCAGGTACACAAGTTGATCGCGGGACCCAATGGGGCGTTTATCTGCGATGAATGTGTGGACATCTGCACAGAGATCATAGAAGAAGATTTAATGGAAAAGGGACTGGTGCCGGAGTATGACGAGCCGGAGCAGGAAGGAAAACATTCAGACGCTAAAAGAAAGGCAAATGAGGAATTTGAGATCAATCTTTTGACTCCACAGGAACTCAAAGCCTTTCTGGATGATTATGTCATCGGTCAGGATGAGGCAAAAAAGGTATTGTCTGTCGCTGTGTATAATCACTACAAACGTATCACATCCGGACAGGACATTGATGTGGAATTGCAAAAGAGCAATGTCCTCATGTTGGGACCGACCGGTAGCGGAAAGACATTGTTGGCACAGACACTTGCCCGTGTCCTTGGCGTACCGTTTGCCATCGCAGATGCTACGACACTGACAGAGGCAGGTTATGTAGGTGAAGATGTAGAGAACATCCTGCTCAAGTTGATCCAGGCAGCAGATTTTGATATCCAAGCAGCCGAGATGGGCATTGTCTATATTGATGAGATCGATAAGATCACCAAGAAATCCGAAAATGTTTCCATTACCAGAGATGTCTCCGGTGAAGGTGTGCAGCAGGCACTTCTCAAGTTGATCGAGGGTACGGTTGCCAGTGTGCCGCCAAAGGGTGGACGCAAGCATCCGCAGCAGGAGTTGATCTCCATCGACACCAAGAATATCCTCTTTATCTGTGGTGGGGCTTTTGAAGGTCTGGACAAGATCATTTCTGAGCGATTGGACAGCAATGTCATTGGTTTCCAGTCAGAGACCAAGGAGCGCAATCAGGATGACCTTTCTACGCTCTTAAAGCAGGTATTGCCGCAGGATTTCATCAAGTTTGGTTTGATCCCTGAGTTTATCGGACGTGTGCCGATCAATGTTTCCTTACAGGAACTGACGGAGGAAGATATGGTGCGTGTTCTGACCGAGCCGAAGAACAGTCTGGTCAAGCAGTATCAGGCACTTTTTAAGATGGATGATGTGGACTTGGCTTTCGATCATGATGCCCTGGTTGAGGTTGCCAGAAAGTCCATCGAGCGTAAGACAGGTGCGAGAGGATTGCGTGCGATCTTGGAGAACGTCATGATGGATTCCATGTACGAAGTACCATCCGATAAGACGATCACAAGCGTGCATGTTACCAAAGAGATGGTGGATGAAAATCTCCTCTTGGAGGACAAAAGCGGAAGCATTACAGCCATCGGAGAAGAGCAGGAGAAGAGTGCATAATGGTCATTAAGAATGTGGAACTGGAGACGGTCTGTGGCGTGACGAGTATGCTTCCGGACAATAAACTGCCGGAAGTGGCATTTGCGGGCAAATCCAATGTCGGCAAATCGTCACTGATCAATGCGCTGATGATGCGTAAGTCATTGGCGCGGACATCGGCACAGCCGGGCAAGACACAAACGATCAATTTTTACAATATCAATAAAGAAATCTATCTGGTAGATCTGCCGGGTTATGGCTATGCCAAGGCTTCCGAAAAAGAACGGGAGGCATGGGGGCAGATGATCGAGCGCTATCTGAACACTTCAGAAAAACTGCGTGCGGTCTTTCTTCTGGTCGATATCCGGCATGCACCGTCTGCCAATGACAAGCAGATGTTTGAGTGGATGGCATATGTAGGATATGATCCGATCGTCATTGCAACCAAGTTGGACAAGATCAAACGAAGCCAGATTGATAAACAGATCAAGATCATCCGTCAGGGATTGGGCGCGGATAAAGAGACTATTATCGTTCCATTTTCTGCGGAGACAAAACAGGGAAGAGATATAATCTGGGATTTTATGGATCAGGTGATTGAGAATGAAGAAGAGGCATAAAGGATTATTTGTGAGTGCGCTGCTTGCCGCCATTTTTGTGGTGGCATTTGGCTGTACTTTTTTTATTTATCAGAAACAGGAAAAAAATGCTAAGGCAGAGGATCTGACCGTGGTCACATCCTTTTACCCTATGTATATCGCAGCCTTAAATGTCTGTGATGGCGTGGAAGGCATACATTTGGAAAATCTGAGCGAGCCGCAGACCGGCTGCCTGCATGATTACCAACTGACACCGGAAGACATGAAACTTTTGCAGACGGCGGATGTTTTTATCGTTAATGGTGGCGGTATCGAAAACTTTCTTACCGATGTGGCAAAGGCATGTCCGAATCTGACCATCATCAATGCGAGTCAGGGACTGGATCTGATCGAGGACAATGCCCACGCATGGATGAGCGTTGCCCTGCATGAAAAGCAGGTAGACAATATTGCAGAGGGGCTGGCGGCAGCGGACGCAGACCATAGCAAGGCATATGCAAAAAATGCCAAGGCATACCAGAAAAAATTACAGGCGCTGGAAAAGCAGGAAGAAGAAATGACCCAATATACCAAGGGACGGTCTGTGGTCCTTTTCCAGGAAGCCTATGAATATCTGACAAGGGATCTGGGGCTGGAAGTATCCTATGTCCTGGATCTGGACGAGGAACGTCAGGTCAGTGCGGGCGAGGTATCGGATGTCATGTCTGCCATTGCAGGAGACCGTATCCGGGTCGTTTTTGCGGATGATGTCTATGGCAAGGAAATGGGCGATATGGTGGAGGCAGAGACCGCAGCCAATACCGTCTATGTAGAGACTCTGGTCAGGGGAGACTATGACAAGGACAGTTATATAGAGCACATGCAGGAAAATTTGGATGCCATACAGATGGCTTTTGCTGCGAGATAGGAGATAGTATTTATGCATAAGATCAAAAAACCATGTGGTTTTCACTGTATCAAGATGAAAGATATCGGCGTGTCCTTTGGCGATCAGGTCGTGTTGGAACACATCAATCTGCATATCCACTGTGGCAGCCTGACGGCGCTCATCGGACGAAATGGTGCGGGAAAGTCTACCCTGCTCAAGGCGATCTTAGGGGACATTCCCCATACGGGAAGTATTACTTTTTCCGATACCGAAAATGGAAAAATGAAAAAAATGAAGATCGGGTATGTGCCGCAGTCACTGAATTTAGAGCCAAATACGCCCATGAATGTATATGATCTGATCACGAGTTTCCGCTATGATTATCCGGTCTTTTTGAAGAATAAAAAGTTATATCAGGAGATCAAGGAAGCCTTGGCAGAGTTTGAGGCAGACCATCTGATCGACCAGCCGATCGGCAAACTTTCCGGTGGAGAATTGCAGCGTGTCTTACTATCGCTTGCGGTCATGGACGAGCCAAATCTTTTGCTTTTGGACGAGCCGGTGTCCGGTATTGACAAAAACGGTATGGATCTTTTCTATGAAAAGATGGATTACCTGCGCAAAAATTACGATATGGCGATCATCATTATCTCACATGATCTGGACTATGTGGCAAAGTATGCCGATAAGGTCGTACTGATCGATAAGACCGTCACGGCAGACGGCAATCCCAAGGAAGTCTATGAAAGCCAGGCGTTTCATCGCGTCTTTGGTGATGCGACCTATGCCTATGGCAACAATGTAGGACATGTGCGCAAGGTGGAAACGAAAGAAGCCCCTTATGAGGCTGGCTATAAAGGAAAGAAGGAGGAAGCATAATGACAGGTTATTTTACAGAGTTATTCCAATATGATTTTATGCGTCGTGCCTTTCTTGCCATCCTGATCATTACGCCGCTTTTAGGTATCTTGGGCACTATGATCGTCCATAAAAAGATGGCGTATTTTTCGGATGCACTGGGACATTCTGCCCTGACCGGTATTGCGATCGGCGTGGTCTGCGGTATCAGTGACACCAATCTGTCCATGGTGCTGTTTGCCATTGTATTTGCCTTTCTGCTCAATCAGATCAACCGTAAAAATCTGGCGGCGACCGATACCATCATTTCTGTTTTTGCCAGCTGCAGTACGGCGATCGGTCTGGCAATCTTATCCAAGGGGGGCAATTTTAGCAAGTATTCCGCTATTTTGGTGGGAGATATCCTGAGCATTTCTACGCGGGAGATCATCTATCTGATCCTGATCTTTGCGGTGACTCTGGTATTCTGGTGCTTTGCCATCAACAAGTTGAATGCTATCAGCATCCATGCATCCTTGGCAAAGAGCCGCAATATTTCCGTGCGTCTGGTGGAGGATATCTTTGCTATTATCATTGCGCTCATTGTGACATTGTCGATCAAGTGGATCGGTATTTTGCTCATCAATGCCCTTTTGATCCTGCCAGCGGCATCCAGCCGGAATATATCGGAAAACATGCAGGAATATCACCTCTATGCCGTGATTTTTAGTCTCTTTTCCGGAATCGTGGGATTGGTCATTTCTTATTTTACCAATGTGGCGACCGGACCTATGATCGTGATCGTGGCATCTGTGATCTATTTTGCAACCTATTTTTATGGAAAGAATAAACAGTCAGACAATCCTTGCTAAGAGGAGAAGCAAACAAAGAAAACAAAAATTAGTAAGAGGTCTTGCAATTGTTTTGGCGCTGATGGTGATATGGAAATTTTTTGGAAGTGCAGTAACATGGATTAGACAGTGGCAATCTGATGAAGTATATGATGTGTCTGCTGAGAATATGTCCGTTCATGGTGAAAAGGAGAAAGCACCCAAAAAGTTTAGCGAAGCACAGATTACAAATGAATTAAGCCGTTTGTCCAAGAAAAATCAAACATATGAAAGTATTTATAACAATCGGGCGGAATATCCGACGGTATTATTACGTTCTCTTTGTAATAATTCGGAGATGTTGAATTTTGTGGCTGGATATTTAATAGCAGATAAATCTGCGCACGGTGAATTAACAAAAAAAGAATGTGAGGGAAAGATACCTCTTTTGCTGCAATGGGATAGAAGATGGGGATATGTATCCTATGGGAGCAGTGATATTGGTTTATCGGGCTGTGCTCCGACTTGTTTGTCAATGGTGATTGTGGGGCTGACCGGCAATCGAAATGCAACACCGGATAAGATTGCAGAATATGCACAGGAAAATGGCTATTATCTAAAAGGAACGGGAACGAGCTGGAGTCTGCTTACCGAAGGTGCTTCATATCTTGGCGTTGAGGGACGTGAAATTAGCTTGAGTAAGAAAACCGTTCAAACCGCATTGCAGCAGGGACAGCCGATTATTTGCAGTGTGGGACCGGGAGATTTTACAACAGAGGGGCATTTTATTGTGTTGACCGGGATGAAGTATGGAAAGATTAAGGTAAACGATCCCAATTGTATTCGCAGGAGTTGCTTATGGGATTATGAGGTGCTTGAGCCACAGATAAAAAATTTGTGGGCATATTGCCGGTGAGGACATTTGCAGAAGCTATTTGTTTGTAGTACAATGACCTCAAATGAGTAAATGGAAGAGGTGAATACGCAGATGGCTGAGAATATTCTGGTGGTAGATGATGAAAGGGAAATTGCAGATTTAGTAGAGGTGTATTTACAAAATGAGGGATATACGGTGTACAAGTTTTATAATGCAGGGGATGCTCTTAATTGTTTGGAGACAACACCAATTAGTCTCGCCGTATTGGATATTATGCTTCCTGACATGGATGGATTTGCACTTTGCAGAAGGATTCGCCAGAAGTTTTATTTTCCCATTATTATGCTGACGGCGAAGGTAGAGGACTTAGATAAAATTATGGGATTGACGGTGGGAGCAGATGATTATATTACAAAACCATTTAACCCGTTGGAACTTACCGCTCGTGTGAAAACGCAGTTACGACGTTATACACGATATAATACAGTAGGTTTTGCAGGGGAGCAGGATGAAGAGATTGATATACGGGGTATGCATATTTCTAAGGCTAGCCATAAATGTACGTTGAATGGACAGGAAGTTGCATTTACGCCTTTGGAGTTTGATATAGTCTGGTATTTGGCGAAGCGGCAGGGGAATGTTGTGTCTTCTGAGGAGTTGTTTGAAGCGGTATGGAAAGAAAAATATTTGGACAACAACAATACGGTAATGGCACACATTGCCAGAATACGGGATAAAATGCATGAGATGCCACGAAAACCAAAGTTTATAAAAACAGTCTGGGGGGTAGGTTATACCATTGAGTAAGAATGCAAAGTTAGAGAAAAAACAAGGGGAAAAGCATAATCATAAGGCAAGACAGCTTATGATGCAGTATGTCATTACACTGGGGGTATGTATCGGTAGTCTGGCATTATTTGTTATATTATCAAAACTTGTTTTGTCAGTCAGAGTATGGTATCCGTCGGATTCGTACTGGCCGTTATTACATTGGCTTAATCTGCATATCATTACTGTTTGTGCAGCAATTGGCGGAGCAATCTGGTTGATTGTGACAATCTATTATTTGTATCGTGTATTCCGGCAAATAGATGAGATTGTGGATGCCGCAGGGAAAATGGTGTCCTGGCCGGAAAAGCCATTGGAAATGCCACGTTCTTTGGAGGGCGTGCAAAATGAGTTGAATCTTGTGCGGGAGCAGGCGCTGCGAAATGAGATGGCGGCGAAGGAGGCAGAGCAGAAAAAGAATGATTTGATTGTATATCTGGCTCACGACCTAAAAACACCTCTTACCAGTGTGATAGGATATTTGTCATTGCTTCGGGATGAGCTGCAAATATCGGAAAAATTACGTGAACGTTATACAGAAATTGCACTCAATAAAGCAGAAAGACTAGAAGAATTAATAAATGAATTTTTTGATATTACGCGTTTTAATCTTTCTGTTATGACGCTGGAAAAAGAGACAATCCATTTCAGCCGTATGCTGGAACAGATTGTTAGCGAGTTTGAGCCGATTTTGCAGGAAAAGAGATTATCTGTAGAATCTGTGATTGAGAAAGATATTATTTTGTCCGGAGATGCTGATAAATTGGAACGCGTCTTTGATAATCTGCTTCGCAATGCTGTCAATTATAGTTATCCGGATACGGTCATACATTTGTTAATGAAGCGGATGACGAAAGAGCACAAAGTTTTGATTCGTGTACAAAATCATGGGCGGACGATTGCTAAAGAAAAATTGGAACATATTT